>Ga0315336_1000223_pt1 | contig 216734 bp, 202 predicted proteins | sample ASW5metaG_FD_204512 | JGI IMG/M metagenome (GOLD analysis project Ga0315336, IMG submission 204512) | Ammonia-oxidizing marine archaeal communities from Monterey Bay, California, United States - ASW #5 | ecosystem: Environmental > Aquatic > Marine > Intertidal zone | place: USA: California...
CCGCGCGGCGCGACAGTCACGAGGTGATGGCCGATATCTTCAACAACCTGGACCGCAACACGGAAAATCGTTTCATGACGGCGCTGGAAGAGCGCAACCGTGAATCAGCCGAGCGGATCAAGGGCCTAATGTTCACCTTTGATGATCTTGCCCGTCTTGACGGCGGCGGCATCCAGATGTTGCTTCGCCAAGTTGAGAAGGATCAGCTTGGTCTGGCGCTCAAGGGCGCATCTGATGACGTGCGTGAGCTGTTCTTCGCCAACATGTCTGAACGTGCAGGCAAGATGATGCAGGAGGATATGGAGGCGCTGGGCGCTGTTCGCCTGAAAGACGTTGATGAAGCGCAGTCCGGTATCGTGCAAACCGCCAAGGCGCTGGCCGACGCTGGTGAAATCGTCATCTCCGCTGGCGGCGACGAAGACGAGTTGGTGTTCTGATCGAAATTTCTGGCCTCAATTTTCAATATAAAATTTAAGTCTGACGGGTGTTATGTCTGCTACACAGAAATTCATGTTTGATCGATCTTTTGACCCACCGGAAGTCGCGGCGGTCGAGAAGCCGGCTGAAGAAGATGTGGAAGAAGTTGTAGAACCGGAAGAAATTATTCCGACTTTCAGTGAAGCTGAGCTGGAAGCCACACGACAAGAGGCCTTTGAAAAAGGTAAGGAAGAGGGCATTCGCGAAGCATCCGAAGCCACAGAAAGCCATATTCGCGATACGACACGAGCCATCGGAATACAGTTATCCGAACAATATCGCCATCAGCAGGCCGCCAATGCCGATATCCTTGATGATGCGATAAATGCCGCTGTCGCAATCGTCCGAAAATGTTTTCCTCATATGGAATCCGAGCATCAGATTATAGAAATCGAGCATATGGTTAAGGAAATTCTAGCTCAAATTATTGAAGAACCACGCGTCGTCATTACGGTTCACCCAGAAATATCAACACCTCTTGGCGAGCGGATGGAAATGATCAAAAGCGACACTCATTTCGATGGCCGAGTCGTCATTAGAGAGGATGCCAGCATCAGTCCGGGTGATTGCCGGGTTGAATGGAGTAACGGCGGGGCTGACCGGAATTCGAAAGAACTCTGGCGCCAAATAGATGAGATTGTCGAAAACAATCTTGGGGCTGCTTCAAAACTGGCTAAGTTAGACAGCGCATCCGACAACGGTCCCGTACCACAAAAAGCGGAAAATCAGCCAGAAAATGCGTCTGACACAGAGCCAGACGGCGTTGCCAGCGAATCGACTAATAAAAACGATGGAGCGGAAGCTGTTGAAACAGCGAAGATCGAAGCCGAAGAGCTCACAACGCCGCCATTAAAAGAAGAAGCTGAACGCGAACAAGATGTTTTACTCGAAACACCTGAAGGTGCCCCTCCGACACCCTTTGTTGATGATGAGGAAACAACCGATAATCCGCAGGTTTCCACCGATTTAGGCGAAGTTGACGGCGCTACGGTCGCGGCACCCGGCTCATCGGTATTAAATGAGCAAATGGAGGAGGTTGATGCTGCCGATCATGCCCCACATCCCCCAACCTTGGATGACAATAAAGCGGGCATGGAACCCGAGGCAGAGGCAGGTATACTAGATACCGAACAGGATGCTGATCCAACACTATCAACTGAACAACCAGCTTAGGCGCTGAGCTGAGGAGACCAAAATGGCTGAAGATGATTTTGAGCTAGAAGAACTTGAAGGCAGCGCTGGTGAAGCCAGCTCTGACGATGATCAGAATGCCGTCGCAATGGATTCAAGCGGATTACCTGAAATTGGAGATCTTCCACGAAGCGCTAAGGATCTTGAGGCAGTTTATGACATCCCGGTGCAGGTATCTGCCGTACTCGGCAAAGCAACAATGCAGGTGAGTCAGTTGCTGAAACTGGGTCGCGGAGCCGTTATCGAACTGGACCGTAAGGTCGGCGAGGCGATTGATATTTACGTTAACAACCGCCTTGTCGCGCGTGGCGAGGTCGTCGTTGTTGAGGACCGTTTGGGCATAACCATGACGGAAATCATCAAGACGGATAAAACCTAGTGATCGGTGCGTAATGGCTGACGAAGGATCAAATCTCAGAATTGGGCATGCAAGATCAAGCCCGGACCTTGCCACGATTATCGGTCTGGTCTGCGGCTTCGGAATGATCGCGTCTGCAATTATTCTGGGCGGGTCCCCGGAAAGCTTTATCAACCCACCGTCAATCCTAATCGTTGTGGGCGGAACGTTTGCTATTACGACGGCTTGTTTCTCTATTGCTGAAATGGGACGCACACTGAAAATTGTCTCGAAAGCATTCTTCTTCAATGCCCGCGAACCATCAGAGGCTGCCGTGCAAGTTCTGCAAATCGCAGAACTCGCCCGGAAAAAAGGTGTGCTCGCGCTACAGAATATACTGGGCTCCATCCCAGGGGAGCCCTTTCTTCTCAAGGGGATTTCCATGGTTGTTGATGGAACGCCTGGCGAAGAAATCGAGAATATTATGCGTGGCGATTTACAGGCGACAATTCAGCGCCACGCGAAAAGTACGAGTGTGTTGCGAAAAATGGGTGAATTTTCCCCCGCAATGGGATTGATCGGAACATTGATCGGCCTTGTGCAAATGCTTGGCAATCTGGACGACCCTGCAACCATCGGCCCAAGCATGGCCGTTGCTTTATTAACAACCTTTTATGGTGCCGTACTGGCAAACATGGTGTTTTTGCCATTGGCCGCCAAACTCGAGCGGAATTCCCAACAAGAAGCGTTGGTCGGCAGCGTATACTTGATGGGGGCAACCTCAATCGGACATCAGGAAAACCCGCGCCGTCTGGAGATGATGCTGAACAGCATCCTGCCTCCGGCGCAACGGGTCCAGTATTTCGATTAACCTACGCAAACGGAAGAACAAAAAATGCGTTTACTCATCGTTGGAACCTTAGGCGGACAAATCGGCGCCGCCAGCCAAATTGCTATTCAGCGTGGCGCCAAGGTGCAACAGGCGGACACGATTGATGCCGGTCTTCAGTTGCTCAGAACAGGCCAGGGTGCTGACTTGGTGATGGCGGATATCGCCCTTGACCTTGAATCCTTTATCCAGTCGCTGGATTCAGAGCGCATATTCGTTCCGGTCGTCGCCTGTGGCACTGGCACCGACACACAGGCAGCTGTGCGCGCCATCCGTGCCGGCGCCAAGGAGTACGTGCCGTTACCGCCGGACGCAGAATTAATTGCAGCCGTTCTTGAGGCCGTCGCTGAAGAAACCCACACCATCATTCACAAAGACCCACGCACCGTTGAAGTGTTAGGTCTTGCGGATCAGGTAGCACCAAGCGAAGCAAGCATTCTGATCACCGGGCCTTCCGGTACCGGCAAGGAATTGATGGCGCGTTACATCCACAACAAAAGCAAACGTAAAAGCGGGCGTTTTGTTGCAGTCAACTGTGCCGCTATCCCCGAAAACCTCCTTGAATCAGAACTTTTTGGCCATGAGAAAGGCTCGTTCACAGGTGCCGTCGCACGACGCATTGGGAAATTTGAAGAAGCCAATGGCGGCACATTGCTGCTTGATGAAATCAGCGAGATGGACCCACGCCTTCAGGCGAAGCTTCTTCGCGCGATTCAGGAGCGGGAAATTGATCGGGTTGGGTCCAACAAGCCGGTCAAGGTGGACGTCCGAATTCTGGCAACATCAAACCGCAACATGGACGATGAAGTCGCCCGTGGAAACTTCCGCGAAGATCTGTATTTCCGCCTGAACGTAATGAACCTTCGCCTGCCGCCATTGCGTGAACGGCCTCAAGATATTGATGTGCTTTCCGATTTCTTTGCAAAAAAATATGCAGAAGCCAATGGCGTTGCTGAACGGCAATTGGATGAAGGCGCGATGAAGCTGTTGATGGCCCATTCCTGGCCCGGGAATGTGCGGGAACTGGAGAACACCATTCACCGGGCCGTCTTACTGGCGTCTGGCGATCAAATTGGACCGGATGCGATTATGCTGACAGGCAGCGAAGGCGGTGCAATGACAGATGGCACCGCACATAGTAATGGTGATGACGCAGTGTCCATGGTCGGACATACCGTCGCTGATGTAGAGCGTGGTTTGATTATTGATACGTTGCAGCATTGCATCGGCAATCGGACCCATGCCGCCAACATTCTGGGCATTTCCATACGGACATTACGTAACAAGCTGAAGCTGTATGGCGAACAAGGGTTCGCTATTCCGCAACCCGGCGACGCTGAACGCCCGGCACCTTGATATCCGGACAGATATAATGGAAATGACCAGTATCGACGTTATTGAAGTGAGCGAATTGCATGGCTGAAACCCAACCCGGGCCCCCTGACGGTGGTGAAGGCGGCGAAGGTTTTAACTTTCAATCTATAATCTCGGCGGCTTTCGCCAGAGGCGATATTATGATGGCGCTTGGCGTCGTCTCTATTTTGGTCGTGCTGATTTTGCCAATGCCGAAATGGGCGCTCGATATCGCGCTCGCATTTTCACTCACGTTTTCGGTCCTCATCCTGATGACCGCGTTGTTCATCGAAAAGCCGTTGGAATTCAATGCTTTTCCGATGGTGTTACTGCTCGCGACAATGATCCGCCTGGCCCTTAACCTTGCTTCAACCCGGCTTATTCTAAGCGATGGCCACACCGGAACCGATGCGGCCGGGGAGGTCATTCAGGCCTTTGGCGGGTTCGTCATGAGTGGTAATTTTGTCATCGGGATTATTGTTTTTGCAATTCTCGTTATCGTTAACTTTATCGTTATTACGAAAGGTTCAGGGCGTATTGCCGAGGTCTCCGCCCGGTTTTCACTGGATGCCATGCCCGGCAAACAAATGGCGATTGATGCGGATCTGTCAACTGGTCTTATTGAAGAAGACGAGGCCCGCCTTCGCCGTAAAGAACTGGAAGAGGAAAGTTCTTTCTTCGGGGCCATGGACGGGGCTTCAAAATTTGTCCGTGGTGATGCTATCGCGGGTATTCTGATTACATTTATCAATGTAATTGGCGGCATGATTATTGGCGTCGCGCAGAAAGACTTATCATTCGCGCAAGCCGCTGACTCCTACACCCGCTTAACCGTTGGCGATGGCCTGATTTCTCAAATTCCAGCGTTAATTGTCTCAACCGCTGCTGGTCTGGTTGTTACCAAAGCCGGTGTAGCCGGGAAAATGGAAAGCGCGCTGTTCAAGCAGTTAGGGGGACAACCCAAAGCCCTCGGGTTGGTTTCGATATTGCTGATCGGACTTGCGATCCTTCCCGGCATACCAATGCTTCCATTTATGCTGCTTTCCATTGCCTGCGGACTGGGCGCGTTTTTTGTCATGAGCAAAGATAAAGAACGCGTTGAGTTGGAGATACAGGAAGCCGAAGAGAAAACTGTCGATCCGGCAACACTCGCGGAAGAGCCTATATCAACGGCACTTCGAATTGATTACCTTCGCCTGGAACTCGGGTATGGCTTGCTATCACTTATCAGCGCACCAAAAGACGGGCAACGCCTGACGGATCAGATCAAGGCGCTTCGCCGCCAGATGGCGTCAGAAGTCGGGTTCGTCATGCCGTCTGTACGCATTCAGGACAACATGCAACTCCCCGCCAATAATTATGTTGTACGGGTTAAGGAAATTGATTCCGGACGCGGTGATTTAAGGCCGAATATGTTGCTGGTGATGGATCCCCGTGGTGAGGATATCACGCTCCCAGGTGAAAAAACCACCGAGCCAACCTTTGGCCTTCCAGCCATGTGGATCGAAGAAGCCAACCGTGAAGAAGCACTGTTCCGTGGATACACTGTTGTTGATCCAGCCACTGTTATCACAACGCATATCACCGAAGTCATCAAAGACAATATGGCGGATCTGTTGTCCTATGCTGAGACACAAAAACTGTTGGATGAACTCGATAAAGAGCATCAGACGCTTATTGCCGATATGATCCCGGCGCAGATATCCATGGGTGGAATTCAGAGGACCCTGCAAAATCTGCTGGCCGAGCGGGTTTCTATCCGTGATCTGCCAACCATTTTGGAGGGCGTATCAGAGGCTTGCGGCAATACCCGAAACGTGATGATGATTACCGAACACGTGCGGTCCCGTCTGGCGCGGCAGATCAGCGATCAAAGTATCAATGAACAGGGTTTTATCCCGCTGGTTACACTGTCTCCCCAATGGGAGCAGGCATTTGCTGAAAGCCTTATTGGCCAAGGTGATGACAAACAACTTTCTATGCAGCCCACCCGCTTGCAGGAATTCATTACGGCCCTTCGCAATACCTTCGAGCGCCAAGCAATCATGGGAGAAACGCCAGTGCTGTTGACAAGCCCTGGCATTCGACCCTTTGTTCGCTCCATTGTTGAGCGGTTCAGGCCGATGACAGTTGTCATGTCGCAAAATGAAATTCATCCGAAGGCCAAAATTAAAACCGTTGGTCAGGTATAAAGCTGGATCATGAAAGTAAAACCGTTCACCGCAAAATCCGCCTCTGCCGCCATAAGTTCAGTGCGCGCGGAGCTTGGTGACGAAGCTATCATTATTTCGGTCAATGATGATGAAGGCGGTGATACAACAACCGTTTTGGCCGCAACCGACGGCCAGCCTCTGACAGACGACGAAGGTCGCGAAATTGAAGAGGTTGAGGATCATAGCCTTCTTGATACGGAAGAAACGATCCACCAGGCCCTCACGTATCACGGTGTTCCACCCCGTTTAATCGCCCGGTTGGTTTCTCATGCCGATAATGCAAACGCTGTAAACCCGACCCTTGCGCTTGCTAGTGCCCTGGATCATGTATTCACATTTGCGCCAATCGCGATGGATGGCTTGCCCGAAAGAGTAATTCTGGTCGGCCCACCTGGTAGCGGAAAAACCATAACGACTATCAAGTTGGCGACCCGGGCGCGCCTGAAGGGGGCAGCTTACCGTGTTGCCACAACTGACACTCAACGCGCTGGTGGGATCGAGCAGTTATCCGCCTTCACAACGATACTCGAAACAGAACTTGCTATTCTTTATTCGATAGCAGAAATCGCGGAGTTCGTTGCTGGACTGGATTCTGAACAAGCGCTTTTTATCGATACATCCGGTATCAACCCCTACAATACGCGGGATATGGATGCCTTGTATAATTTTACGAAAGAAAGTAACGCAGAACCCGTTCTGGTTTTGCCCGCAGGAAGCGACCCCATGGAAGCCGCCGACTTGGCGCGACCATTCGCGGATATTGGCGTCAGGCGTATGATCGTAACCCGACTTGATCTTGCCCGTCGGGTAGGTGGCATTCTTGGCGCAGCTTTCGGTGCGCGTCTAGATTTCGCCGAAATCAGCCTAAGCCCTAATGTTGCCGAGGGCCTAACGACCATCAATCCGGTAGCGCTTGCCCGCCTGATCATGCCCCACACTGCTCCAGAACAACCATCGAATACTGAGGCTCCCAAATGACGACGATCTCCTCCCCTTCCGCAAATCCGACCTCGCGGTCCAAAGGCCGCAACATTGTAGCCATTGCATCCGGAAAAGGCGGAGTTGGAAAGACCTGGTTCTCCATAACACTGGCCCAGGCACTGGCGAATAAGGGCGGGCGCGTTCTGCTTTTTGACGGTGATCTCGGTTTAGCGAACCTTGATATCCAGCTGGGCTTAATGCCAAAACAAGATTTAAGCAGTGTCATCGCCGGGCGACTTACCCTCAATCAAGCTATTGTTGAATACCCCGAAGGGGGGTTCGACATTATTGCAGGGCGCTCAGGCGCTGGTGGCTTGGCAAATGTCGCTGCCAGTCGCCTGCAAATGCTGGGCGACGATCTTGCTTTGCTGGCCGCCAATTACGATACGACATTACTTGATCTAGGTGCTGGTGTTGAACGAACGGTTCGCCAGTTGGCGCATAACGCTGGGACCTGCGTTGTTGTGCTAACAGACGAGCCGACGTCGCTTACGGATGCTTATGCATTCATCAAAATCCTCCATACGGAGCGACCGGATATTGAAATCAAGGTTGTCACAAATATTGTTAACTCGACCCGCGAAGGGGAGCGGACTTACAATACGCTCGTCAAGGCATGCCAAGGGTTTTTGAAGTTTTCGCCCCCGTTGTTAGGGGTTGTCCGGCGCGACAATAAAGTGCGTGAATCCATTCGCGCGCAAATGCCATTGCTAACGCGGTTTCCAAACTGCGAAGCCGCTCAGGATGTCGAACGAATTGCTAACAACCTGCACTCAACCTAAGAGGTTTTCGAGGCCATCATGTCAAGCGTCGCACCACCCGTTACGCCCGGTACTGCGCCTCCAATTCAGGCACCTCCAACAGCGAGTATAAGTGCACCACCTCCCGAACTCGCTAATCTGAGTATTGGCGCAAAGCTGGATGCGATCATCCTTTCCATGTTACCGGGAAAAGGTCTGGTTGATATTGAAACGTCACTTGGCAAGCTTCAGCTTCAAACGTCGTTTCCATTGCCAAAAGATGGACCGCTCCAACTGCAACTGATTGGCAAAGGTAACCAGTTACAGTTCCTTATTGCCGCTATTGGAGGGAAACCTCCAATGCTGGCTGGGCGCGCGCTTGGCACGGGTACCGCAATGGCGGGGCCCAGCCTAAACCCATCGGCAGGCTCGGCCACTCCGTCCGGCGGAACGAATACAATTATGGGTGACGCTGCTCCTGTCAAACTCACAATCGGCAGCAAAACCACAGCAACTTTGCTGCGTACATCGACAATATCTACCCCCGGCACAGGACAATCTGCAATCAGCCCAACAGGAACACCCGCAGGAACGGTGACGCCAGGCACCACTGCCTCAGGGAAATCAGCCGCGGTTCCTCCGGGGGGCTCACCCGCACATGGAACCGGCGGGACTGGTGGAAACCCACAAGGCCCCACACAGGCACAAGCATCGGCAACACAACCAGGCGCAACCATTCCGGCAGGCACTCGCTTCAACGTTCGAATTACCGGAGTTATTCCCGCCAACCAGTTGGCCAGCGGCGGAGGCATACCAACCACTGGCGGAACTTTTTTAACTTCTGGCCAGACAGTTACAGGCGTTGTTGTCGGGCAAAGCGGAACCCATCACCCTATCGTGCAAACCCATGCCGGCCCCATTTCCATCGTTACTCCATCCCCCGTTCCAACGGGGACAACGCTGACTTTTCAGCTGGTATCGATGGTGAATGAGGCAAACAGCAGCACACAACACGCCATGATCGGGCGAGCAGGTTCAATTATTATGGAAACCCGTGAATGGCAGGCTCTGGATGACGCTGTCAGGTTGCTGCGAGACAACAATCCTGCAATTGCGGGACAAATCGTCAACTCCACCCTGCCCCGCCTTGATACGACCCTCGCCGCCAATATTATCTTCTTTATTGCGGCCCTTCGCGGAGTTGACATTCGGAACTGGTTCGGCGACGCTCCGGCACGCGCTCTTCAGCGCCTTCGTCCTGAATTGCTTACCCGTCTGCGCGATGACTTCAGCCAGATCGCAAAATTGTCTGATGACAGCAGTGGGGATTGGCGTTCCATTCCGGTGCCGCTTTTAAGCGGTTCTGAAATCGAACAAATTCATCTGTTTCTCCGGCGCAACAAGCACGAAGACGATGATGATGACGGGACGGAAACCCGGTTCGTTATTGATGTTGATTTAAGCCGAATTGGGCGGTTTCAAATGGATGGTTTGATTGTGCAGGAGAAGAAGAAGTTTGACCTGATCATTCGAACGGTTGACCATCTGACAACCAAAATTGAAAACGATATCCGGGAAATTTATGTGAATGCGACGGAACTTACAGGCGTTAGCGGGGGGCTTACGTTCCGTGCAGCCCCGCCTGATTTCATCGAAATTTCACCAGACATCGTTGATGCAGGCGATCTGGGCCTGATTGTGTAGGAATGTAATATGGACGTACATGAGCGTCGCACACTCTTGGTGACAACACTGAACCCAAGTCCCAAGCTCGACTATGTCACCGCTTTCGAAGGGCGTATTGATGTCAGCGTCTCGGAGGGTTCTACTGAGATCGTGCTCCGTTATGTTCCGGACCGGCATATTTTGGAAGCCGCCAGTTTCGAAAAATACTTGCAGGTCATTGAGCAGACAAAATGGCCATCACTGGAGGAAATCGCTGTTACGTTACTGGATGATATCCGAAATGAATTGGTTGCCCGTTGGGTGCAGGTCAATGTCAAATCTAACCCGATCGGCCTTTCCCATCTGCACGGGCATTCGCTAACCCTCGAGGATTATCAGCCGAACTGGCAAAATGAAGATTTATTGTCACACCTTCCTGTCGTTTAAGAAAGTTAATCCGGCTGCGCCGTAAAATTCTGAATTGCCAGATCATCCAGTAGAATCTGCTCTTTGCGGTCAAGCTCTTTAGCCTCTCGATCCTTGCGAGTCTGCTCAGCCACTTCATATTTTTTGAGCTCACGGTAGGCTTCATTCAAGGCGTCACGAGCTTCTGAGACCTGATGTTCCATATCAGCAATATCGACATGAAGCTGTTCGCGGCGTGCGATGACCTGATCCGCATAATTGCCGTAATATAACCCTGCTTCCTGGGGCGAACTGGCGGCGGAAGTTTGCTCACGGATCAACTCCTTGCCCAACGCATCCAAATTGTCCTCCAACGTTGCCAGATTTTCCAGTTTGATTCCAAGTTCACGGCGTTTTTCATCCACCGTCCATTCGCTCAACCGGATTAATGTTTTGAGCCCTTTGGCCATCTCTTACACCCGTACTATGCCGCTGGAACAGGCGCATCTTCATGCGGCATTCCGAGAATTTCACCCAATTGCTGGTAACAGCTTGCCAAATTTGTCGCCTCACTGATTTGCTGGGACAGGAAGGCCTCTAGCGCCGCATGATAATGAATTGACTCGTCGACCTGCGGGTCAGAGCCGCGCCGATATGCGCCCAACCGGATCAGTTCAGCCATATCTTCATACGTAGCCATTAGTTGTCGCGCGCGAATGACAAGCGCATTTTGAGCGGCTGTATTGCACGCCGGCATTGTCCTCGAAATGCTCCGAAGCACATTTATTGCGGGATAGCGCCCCCGTTCGGCAACGGCCCGATCAAGTACGATATGCCCATCCAGAATCCCGCGCACTGCATCCGACACGGGCTCATTGTGGTCATCCCCTTCGACCAGCACCGTGAACAGCCCTGTGATCGCCCCCTGCCCTTCTGCGCCCGGCCCAGCGCGTTCCAGCAGACGGGGAAGTTCAGCAAATACCGATGGCGTATAGCCCTTACTGGTCGGCGGCTCGCCCGCTGACAATGCGATTTCACGTTGCGCCATGGCAAAGCGCGTAACGCTATCCATCATACAGAGAACCTGTCGTGGCATATCCCTGAAAAATTCAGCAACCGCCATAGTCATATAAGCCGCCTGACGTCTAACCAGAGGGGATTCATCCGATGTGGCAACGATCACGACGCTGTGTGCCAAACCTTCTTCACCAAGATGGTCTTCAATAAATTCCCGCGCCTCGCGACCACGTTCGCCGACAAGTCCAATAACCCCGACTTCGGCATCTGTATGGCGAGCCATCATGGACAGTATTGTTGATTTACCAATCCCGGAACCCGCAAAAACCCCCATTCGCTGGCCCTGGCAACAGGTCATGAAAGTGTTCATCGCCCTGATCCCAAGATCAACCTTGCCGCCAACGCGCTGGCGGGTATGAGAAGGAGGGGGAGAATTACGAATTGGGTAAGATTTTTTACCGACGGATAATGGGCCTTTGCCATCGATGGGTTCGCCGAACGCATTAATAATTCGCCCGAGCCACTCTTCAGTTGGATAAATAGCTGGTTCCGTGCTGCTGACTTTGGCTTCGCAGCCCATGCCGATTCCGTCTAAAGAGCCAAATGGCATGACCAAAGCGTTGCCTTTGGAAAAACCGATGACCTCGCATGAAACCTCGCGATTATTGCGTGCATTGACGATACAGTGGTCACCGATCGAAAGATTCCCGCGCACACCACTGATTTCGATTAGCAGGCCAACGATATTACTCACCTGCCCATACAAACGATACGGTGTTAAATGGCTGATTTCGTTTGATATATTATCGCCAATAGCGCTCAAACAGCTTTTCCTACCCGTAAAATTTCACAACCCTTACCCTGACAGCATACCGGGCTTTAACAGTATGGGAAGAGACTGTTTAAAGTTTGGTAAAATGCACCTTCGAAGAATATTTCCCATTCTTCATCAGATCAATGTCAAACCTTGCGCGAAACCACGCCCCGGAATATGGTTAACGAATTCGTTAACGGCGCTTGGAGAAAGCCATGCGAGTGTTATTGGTAGAGGATGATCCCACGACTCAACAGAGCATCGAGATGATGCTCGGTTCAGCAGGGATGGTCGTCGACTCAACAGACCTTGGCGAAGATGGTCTGGAGATCGGAAAGTTATACGACTACGACATCATCGTGCTTGATCTGATGCTGCCAGACATTGACGGAATGGAAGTGTTAAGACGTCTGAGGGATGCTCGTGTCAAAACACCCGTGCTGATCCTTTCCGGCCTTACCGAGTCTGAAAACAAGGTTAAAGGCCTCGGTTCCGGCGCTGACGATTATTTGACGAAACCGTTTAACAAAAGCGAATTGATCGCTCGTATTCAAGCAATTGTCCGGCGCTCACAAGGCCATTCCCAATCGATTATTTCGACAGGTCGGCTTAGCGTCAATCTTGATTCCCGTTCCGTGGAGGTGGACAAACAGGCCATTCACCTGACGGGTAAGGAATACGGCATTCTTGAGTTATTATCGCTGCGCAAGGGCTCGACCTTAACCAAGGAAATGTTCCTCAATCATCTGTATGGAGGAATGGACGAGCCAGAACTTAAAATCATCGACGTGTTCATCTGCAAGCTTCGCAAGAAACTTTCAACAGCAACACGTGGCGAGAATTATATCGAGACAGTATGGGGGCGTGGATACGTATTGCGCGACCCGGAAGGTGAAGAAGAATCGGCGACCGCCAACGCTTGACCAGTCCCGGTTAAAACCCTCGTTATTTTCCAGTCAGTTTATATATTCCGCGCTGTCCGGTAACCGGCTCAAACTTGTCGGTAATTCCTAACACCGTTTCTGCGCCGCCAAGGAACAACACGCCGTCAGGTGGCATCAGGCCTGCAATTTTTTCAAGAACTTCCTTTTTCGTCGGTTGATCAAAATAGATCAAAACGTTCCGGCAGAAAACCACGTCAAATTTACCGAGCGATGTCAGGCTATCCAAAAGATTATATTCGCGGAAACTAACCGAGTTTCGTATATCGGGTTTTATTCTCCAGTGCTCGCCCTCTTTGTCGAAATACTTGACCAACAACTGGATGGGCAAACCACGCTGAACTTCAAACTGCGTATAGCTGCCCTCAGTCGCGCGATTGAGAATTTCTTTCGAAATATCAGTTCCCAGGATTTCTGTTTTCCAGCCAGCCAGCCGAGCTGCCGCCTCTTTCAGAAGAATTGCCAGAGAATAAATTTCCTGTCCGCTTGATGCTGCGGCACACCATACACGAAAGCTTCGTTTCGAGGCGCGTGCTTCAAGTAGTCTTGGTAGAACATTATCGCGAAACAAATCGAATGGTTTCGTGTCCCTGAAGAAAAAAGACTCGTTCGTCGTCATCGCTTCAGTAATATCAACAAGCAAAGGTTCGTTCGGAGCTGCCCGCACCTGACCAATCACTTCCTCCAGGCTTTTCAGGCCGTGCTTGCGTGCGACCGGCATCAACCGACTCTCAAGCAAATAAGACTTGTCGTCCCCAAGAACCAGTCCGGATCTTTTTTTCAAAATTGTCCGAATTAAATCAAAATCATCAGGTGTCATGCTGCGCCCTTAAGTAAAAAGTCGCTAATATATGGTGCCAATTCATCAAGAGAGAGAACGGCGCTACAAATTCCCGCCGTTGCTGCCGCACCGGGCATCCCCCAAACCACACTCGTCGGTTCATCTTGCGCAATCACCGTACCACCAGCTTCCACGATAACTTTTCCACCTTTTGAACCATCATTCCCCATTCCGGTCAATATCACAGCCAATGCCCGATTGCCATAAATGCCCGCAACACTTCTAAACATCGGATCTACTGCTGGTCGGCAAAAATTCTCCGGAGGGTCCTGATTTGTCCGTAAAACCCGATTCACACCCTGGGATTCAACGACCATATGATACCCACCCGGCGCCACATAGATATTCCCAGCCATCAGAACTTCGCCATCCTTGGCTTCCTGGCAGGGGCGACCAGCCGCTTGGCCAATATGAGTCGCCAGAATAGCCGTAAAACTCGCTGGCATATGTTGGGTAATAATAATTGGGACTTTAACATCCGGACGGATATTCTTGAGTACTTGAAACAAGGCTTTTGGACCGCCCGTCGAACTTCCTATAGCAATGATCTCCGGCCGGGCCCTGGACGTTATTGGTCGCAAGTTAAAACCGCCGGGATATAAAGACTTCGCGCCAGGCTTTGGAACCGGTGCGCCGGCGTTTGCTGAAGAAGATGTCCGAGGCACGGTAGAAACTCGTGATCGGGCTGTCCCCAGGCTCCTGATCTTATCGACAAGTTCACGCCGGAAATCACTGGTGCTGCCCATTTCACCCGCCGACGTTGGTTTGGGTATATAGTCAGCGGCCCCCAGTTTAAGGGCTTGCATGCTGATTTCCGCATTCCCCAACGTCAGCGTTGAAGACATAAGAACCTTAACATCTGGATCGACTTCAAGGAGTTTTGGTAACGCTGTCAGCCCATCCATTACGGGCATCTCGATATCAAGAACGATGACATCCACAGGATTCCGCTTGAGACTATTTACCGCTAACTCACCGTTCGCGACAGAAGCGACAACTTCAATATCTGCTTCCGGCTCGACCATACGCTTCACGAGGCCGCGAATAACCGCAGCATCATCAACCAACATCACGCGAATGCGGGGATCTGACATGAAGATAAGGACTCTCTGATCTAAACGGTGGCACCTGTGTTTGACCCGAAGGTACCTTACAGAAGCCCCACTTGTACAAATTTGGCCTGAATGATCTCGCTATCAAACGGCTTCATGATATATTCATTAGCACCAGCTTCGATGGCCTTTTGAATATGCTCAATATCGTTTTCAGTTGTACAGAACACGACGACGGGAGCATCCCCACCAGGCAGCTTTCTCATTTCCATCAGAAACTCGAGGCCATCCATAACAGGCATGTTCCAGTCAAGAAGAACAGCATCAGGAAGCGTGGCTTTACAAGCGTCTAGAGCCTCCTGGCCGTCTGCGGCTTCTTCAGTTGAGAAACCCAGTTCCTGCATTATTTTCCGGGCCACCATTCGAATGACCTTAGAATCGTCAACAATCAGACAAGACTTCATTGCAGATATCGATCTTTCCTAAATATAGATACATCCGCCGGCATCTCACTAGGCACCGGCCCGAATTCGAGGGCATATTATCCTCAGACACTAATTATGCAAGGACCTGCGCCGATACGCAATCAAACCTTACAAGGAATTTCGCAAACCGTGATTTGCTGATAGTAAATTATTGATGAATAATGGAGACCTCACAACCGCGGTTACTCCGTTATTCACCAATGCATGGGATCAAGTTGCTGATTGGGTCGCCAACTCAACTGTGTGTGCCAAACTGGCAACCAATGCTTCACGATCAAACTTTGCAACATAATCATCAAAACCAGCATCCCGCCCTTTCTGGAAATCTTCCTCTGACGCATTCCCTGAAAGCGCTACCAACGGTATTTTCTGCCATCTTGCGTCGCCTCTGACATCGGTGGCAAATTCAAATCCATTCATCTCCGGCATTTCGATATCTGTGATGATCACATCGAACTTATGACCCTGTTCTCGCATTTGCAGAGCCACAACAGCTGACTCAGCCGTTGTTACCTGCCATCCGGCGACGGACAGCAGAGGTGACAACAAATTGCGGAAAAACGGGCTATCATCGATCAAAAGCGCATGACGCGTTGAACTAGTGCCGGCCATACCGGCTTTTTCAGCGCTTCCAAACCAGTCAGAGAAGGCCTTGGTCAGGAAGAAACCGGCATCAATAATATCGGTCGCCTTACTATCAACCACTGCGCTTCCGATCAAGCCGCGAACATCAGTCGCCAGTTCGATTTTAAGCTCTTCTTCTACGATATCGACTATTTCGTCCACAACCAAACCCATTGAACGCTCCTGGTCCGTAAACACAAGAATCGGTTGGCGTCCACTTTCTTTCCACTCATGGGCCTCACTAAACGGTATCAATGGCATCAATTGCCCACGATATTGAACCATCATTGCGCCATGAGAAGCCTCGACAGACTCCATGTCGACCTCTTCAAGCCGGGCAATCAAAGCCAATGGCACAGCTTTCAATTCCGGACCGCCGGCTCTGAATACCAACAACGAAGTTTTTTGGTCACCTTCGCCCAGCATGGAACCAGCATCATCTTCATCAGCCATATCAGCTTCCATTTGACCGGCCGCATTCGCAATACCATTGGGATCCAAGATCATAATAACACTGCCATCACCAAGAATTGTATTTCCCGAATAGAAAGGAATATCGCGTAAAATTGGCGCAACCGGTTTAACAACGATTTCCTCTGTATCAAACACCCGGTCGACAATCATACCAAATGTATTTGCACCGACCTGGGTGACCACGATGAACATTTCATCACTGTCCACACGTTCACTGTCCACGCCTTCGGCAGCTTCTTCGACAACCTCTTCCTCTGTTTCTTCGCCCTCAATGTCAGGTGAAATGCTGCTTTCCAGTTCGAGCAAATCATCACTGACCGGCGCATCTTTCGGCAACTTCAAGAGATCCCGAAGGGAAATAAGGGGCAATAAGCGATTTCGCAACCGCAGAACGGGTGAATCGTTGATCCGCTCTATCGCGTTTTCAGACTCGCTCGATGCCCTGACAAGTTCAAGGACGCTAATTTGTGGAATGGCAAATCGTTCAGTGCTGCACGCAACAATCAGTGCAGAGACAATAGCAAGGGTGAGCGGAATTTTGATGGTAAAGGTGGTTCCCTTACCCTCAACTGAGTTTAATGCAACTGTCCCACCAATTTTTTCAATATTAGTACGGACCACATCCATACCAACACCACGGCCCGAAATGCTGGTTACCTTTTCAGCTGTCGAAAAACCGGCCGCAAAAATGAACTGCTGAATTTGCAAGTCACTTAGCTGTTCAAGTTCAGACTCGGTCGTTATGCCGTTATCGAGACATTTTTGGCGAATCCGTTCCATATTCAAGCCACGTCCATCATCAACAATCGCAATGATGATATGGCCGCCCTCGTGATAGGCTTTCAGTATGATAGACCCCTTCTCCGGTTTCCCGGCGGCAATCCGGTCCTCAGGACCTTCAAGACCATGATCTGCAGAGTTACGAACCATATGGGTTAGCGGATCTTTGATAAGTTCAAGCACCTGACGATCGAGTTCCGTTTCTGCGCCCTGCATAATCAGATCGATTTTCTTGCCGGATTCAACAGAAAGATCACGAACAATTCGAGGTAATTTCGCCCACGCATTGCCAATCGGTTGCATTCGGGTCTTCATCACGCCTTCCTGAAGATCCGATGTAATATGGCTGAGACGCTGAAGCGGCACGGTAAACTCGCTATCATCCAGTCCGCGAACCATCTGCAGCAACTGATTACGGGTCAGCACAAGTTCACTGACCAATGTCATCAAATCTTCCAGAACATCGACGTTTACGCGGATACTTGATGCAGCAACTGACGACTCTTTTGTAGCCTTCTTTTCCGGCTCGGCTTTTTTCGGAGCCGCAGGAACTTTTGCTTCGAGAGTTTCCTGAACGGCTGCCGGTATTTCAACCTGCCCAGCTTCAGAATCACGCTCTTCCGCCATTTCCGCCTTCATTTGGCCCTCAGTTGCAGCCTTTACACCAGAAGCTTCAGCATCGGCAACTTCATCAAGCAATTCCTGGGCAACAGGTGCGCCAAAATTATTGGATGACGGGGCGGCTTGTTCGGGCGCCTCCTCCTCAGAGGCCTCGGCGGCCATTTGTGTATCAGATGCTGCTTTAATCCCCTGATCTTCAGCAGCGGTCACTTCGTCAAGCAATTCTTGGGCAATCGGAGCGCCGAATTCATTTGTTGGAGGCGCGCCGCTGTCGGCTGCCGGGGCCGCGGGTTCAGCCGCTGGTGCAGGCGCAGCAGCTGGTGCAGGCGCTGCGGCGGCAGGCGCCGCCTCTCCATTCGCCATCGCATTCAGCTCCGCAATGATTTCAGAATCGTCTCCTGCCGGTTCTTCTCCGGTTTCTTCCAATTCACCCAACAAGTCGCGGATCGCATCAATGCATTTAAGAATAAGCGTCACAGCTTCAGGTGTGACCGTCAATTCACCATCTCGGAATTTACCAAGAATGTTTTCACCTGCGTGGGCAACCGACTCCAATCTGGGCAGGCCTAAGAAGCCACAAGTCCCCTTGATGGTATGAACCAGTCGAAAAATATTCCCGAGGATTTTATCATCCTGCGGATCCTGTTCGAATTTTACCAACTCAACATCGATAACCGCGAGGCTTTCCGATGTTTCCGTAAGGAATTCGGTTAACAGGTCGTCCATAATATTCTCTCCTCTAACTCCCGCCGCATCGGGCAGAACAGTGCGTTTTCGCGCATAAAAAAATACCTACCAAACAGGCAAGACTGGCTCGATACAAAAGCGCTGGTTTATAACTCAATCCTGAAATCATCTGTGATGTTTAATATTCTCATTAATATTACCAGCCAGCGTTATCCTACATCATGAAATGCTCTCCCGAGTATTTCAAAATGTTTCGCTATATATCAGTCTGGTAACAAGCCAGATCAACGGTTTATTTGGGGCTTTGGAAGCAAAATCGCGAATTGAACAGCAGCGCCGCCATCTTCATTCTGAGTTTCGATCACCCCTCCTGCATCACGGGCCAAGCATTGCGCATAGTATGCGTGCACGTTGTGAGCATTCAATTGTTCAACTTTTACGCTTTCCGATAATGCTTCCTTTATATCATCCGCTAAGCGCACATTCAGGCCACGTGCCTCAACCGCAATCCCGGTCCCTTCCGGAATTTTTACAAGATGGACATTTACATCGCCTCCGCGCGGCAAACATCCGTTCGCCATCAAGGATAGGTTCAGGATAATCTTTCCGACCGGACCAGAAAGAATTTGCTGATCATTTAAAGAACCGGACTCAGGCCAGTTCAGCTTCATTTTCCCGCCGTCAAAATAATCCATCGCCAGCATGCGGATTTCAGCCACTTCTGCCGGTCCTCGAGCCCCTTCCGCCAATCCGAATGCGCACCGAAAAAAAGCCAATCGCCGGGATAATTGTGATGCACTTTGATCCATCAGATCAAGAGGGCCTTCCGTATCAGACGGATCATCGCGTATCAGTTCCAACCCCGCGTTGATGGCGCTGGCGCTACCAATCAAATCGTGGCAAAGGCGTGAGCACAGGAGCTGAGTAACTTTCAAATCGATTTGCATGTAAATCCTGAGATGGCCATTGTGTTACGCTCCAATAATGCATTTTCGCTGCCACTGCCTGCTGGAGCAAGACATCAATCGCCTCATCTTTTGCTTTGTGGCGCGGATTGGAAATTTCGCGCCGTTATGAGGATGACGTGATTCTTAGAACGGTGCATATTCCGGCCTTTGTTATTAAATCAATCTCGTGGTATACAAAATTCCACGGAGCGGATACTGTATCTTTGTCTATGAATTCTCAGACCCGTATCAAGGGAGAATAATGAATGTCGGTTGCGACAACGGAGCGGCCCAAACGGCCCTCATCCTATCAGCCAAAAGGACGGCAAGTCGAAGATCAGGCGCTGGCAGAGGTTCAGGGCCTGCTTGGCGATCGCCCACGAAGACCTGATCTGTTGATCGAATACCTTCATTTGATCCAGGATCATTACAAGCATCTGTCCGCTGCCCACCTAAGTGCCTTGGCGAAGGAAATGAAGTTGGCGATGGCCGAGGTCTATGAGGTCGCAACGTTTTATCATCACTTCGACGTTATCAAAGAGGGTGAAACAGCTCCTCCACAACTGACCATTCGGGTCTGCGAAGGCATTACCTGCGAAATGAATGGCTCGAAAAGCCTGATTGCAGACCTGGGAAGGTCTACTGGAGCAGATGTCCGCGTCATCCCAGCCCCTTGTGTTGGTGCATGTGACCGCGCGCCGGTTGCCGTTGTCGGACAACGCCAAATCTATCAAGCTGATGTTGATAACGTAAGCCAGGCGGCATCAAACGGCGACACGACGCCAATCGTACCCGATTATATAGATTTTGACGCCTATTCAGCCGATGGTGGCTACCAAATATGGAAAAGCTGTCTTGATGGCTCCCGATCACGCGAGGACATCGCGACTGCGGTCAGTGCATCCGGCCTTCGTGGCCTTGGCGGTGCCGGATTCCCGACTGCTACAAAATGGGGGTTTCTCGAAAACGCCCCAAAACCGCGCCTAGTCGCGATCAACGCCGATGAAGGTGAGCCGGGGACGTTCAAGGATCGCCATATCATCGATACGGACCCGCATCGGATGCTAGAAGGTATTCTGATGGCCTGTTGGGCCGTTGAAGCGGATGGCGCATATATATATCTGCGCGATGAGTATCCACAAGCACGCGAAATTCTTTTGAAAGAGATTGCACGACTGGAAAGTGAAAACCTTTGCAGCGGCATTACCCTGCATCTTCGCCGTGGTGCCGGGGCCTACATCTGCGGCGAGGAATCCGCCATGCTGGAAAGCATAGAAGGCAAGCGTGGCCTACCACGTAACCGCCCACCGTTTCCTGCTCAAAAAGGCCTGTTCGGGCGTCCAACACTAATCAATAACGTAGAAACCATGTTCTGGATCCGAGATATCGTTGAAAAAGGGGCGGACTGGTATCAAGAACAGGGTCGCCCCCACTTCTTCTCTGTTTCGGGCCGTGTTAAGGCGCCGGGCGTAAAGCTCGCGCCCTGCGGTGTAACTGTGCGCCAGTTAATCGACGACTACTGCGGCGGCATGGAAGAGGGCCAAACCTTCTACGCCTACTTGCCTGGTGGCGCATCCGGGGGTGTTCTCCCAGCTGATAAAGGCGATGTGCCGCTTGATTTTGGAAGTCTGGATGAATTCGGCTGCTTCATTGGCTCTTCTGCAGTCGTTATTTTCTCCAAACAAGACAACGTCAGGGATATTTGCAAGAACCTGATCCATTTCTTTGAAGATGAGAGTTGCGGTCAATGTACGCCGTGTCGGGTGGGCTGCGAAAAGATGTTGAAATTGATCGACTCGCAAAATTGGGATCAGGCCCTAATTACAGAACTGAGCGATACCATGCGCGACGCCTCGATTTGCGGCCTTGGGCAAGCAGCACCCAATCCCGTGCTGAGCACAATGCGGTTTTTTGCGGAGGACTTGTCATGAGCGAGACGATCAAATTTACACTCGATGGCCAGGAAGTAGACGCCCAGCCGGGCGAAACGATCTGGGAAATTTCGAAGCGCCAGGGCACGACCATTCCGCATCTCTGTCATCGTGACAAGACCGGTTATCGGGCAGATGCCAACTGCCGCGCCTGTATGGTCGAAATTGACGGCGAACGCGTTCTGGCACCGTCATGCCGACGTGAGCCGACACCGGGTATGAAGGTAATAACGAACAACGAACGGGCAACCAAAGCACGCAAGATGGTGCTTGAACTGTTGCTTTCGGACCAACCTGAAAAAGCCGCCGCACATGACCCGGATTCCCTTCTCTGGAAATGGATCGATGATGCTGGCCTCAAATCAAGCCGCTTCCCTGAAGGCTCTGCGGCTCCCGCCGCCGATGTTTCGCACCCGGCCATGGCTGTTAACCTGGATGCGTGTATTCATTGCAATCTCTGTGTTCGCGCATGCCGCGAAATTCAGGTCAATGATGTTATTGGCATGGCCCATCGCGGGTCCCACTCTGAAATCGTATTTGATTTCGGTGATCCCATGGGTGAGAGCACCTGCGTTGCTTGCGGTGAATGTGTTCAGGCCTGCCCGACCGGGGCTTTGATGCCATCAAACGTTCTTGATGACAATCAGGTTCATACCGGGAAAGCGGACCGCCAGGTGAACAGCCTGTGTCCGTATTGCGGTGTCGGCTGCCAGATGACCTACAGTATTAAAGACGATGTGATCCAGACTGTTGACGGACGCGAAGGTCCGGCCAACGAAAATCGCCTTTGCGTCAAAGGACGGTTCGGGTTCGACTACATCAAACACCCCCACCGCCTGACTAAGCCGCTGATCCGCAAAGACGGCGTTAGTAAAGATGCGAGCGAAAAACTTGATCCCGGCAATCCTCTCACGCATTTCCGCGAAGCCACCTGGGAAGAAGCGTTGGATAAAGTCGGTGAAAGTCTGAAAACCATCAGGGATCGCGACGGCAGTCAGGCATTGGCCGGTTTTGGTTCAGCCAAGGGATCAAACGAAGAAGCCTATATGGTCCAGAAGCTGGTTCGTCAGGGGTTTGGAACCAACAATGTCGATCACTGCACCCGCCTTTGCCATGCGTCATCGGTTGCCGCGTTGATGGAAGGTCTGAATTCCGGCGCAGTTTCCGCCCCCTTCACGGCGGCAAAGGATTCCGACGTGATCATTGTCATCGGTGCGCGGCCCAACCAGAACCATCCGGTTGCCGCCAGCTATCTGAAAAACGCAGCCAAACGCGGCGCGACCCTGATTGTCATGGACCCACGCGGTCAGGGCCTGACCCGTCATGCAACCCATATGCTGCAGTTCAAGCCGGGGAGTGATGTTGCTCTCCTGAACGCGATGATACACACAATCATTGAAGAAGGCCTTGTCGATGAGCAGTTCGTGCAAGGTTACACAGAAGGGTTCGACGACATAAAAGCCGGAGTAAAAGATTTCTCGCCTGAGAAAATGGCAGATGTCTGTGGCATTGATGCCGAAACCGTTCGTACAGTCGCCCGCAAATATGCGACAGCTGAAAAGTCGATTATTTTCTGGGGAATGGGTATTTCCCAACATGTCCATGGCACCGACAATGCGCGCTGTTTGATCGCGCTCAGCATGATAACTGGCCAGGTGGGGCGTCCGGGTACCGGACTGCATCCCTTGCGTGGACAGAACAATGTTCAGGGCGCATCGGACGCAGGCCTCATCCCCATGTTCTTCCCGGATTACAAAGCCGTTGGAGGTGATGAAATTCGCGGCACATATGAAGACCTATGGGGTACTGAGCTCGATTCCGAACGCGGGTTAACCGTTGTTGAAATAATGGACGCCGTCTACGCCAATCAGATCAAGGGTATTTACGTGATGGGTGAAAACCCGGCCATGTCGGACCCCGATGCAGGACACGCCCGCGAAGCCTTGGCAAAACTGGAGCATCTGGTCGTTCAGGATATCTTTTTGACAGAAACCGCCTTCCTGGCTGATGTGGTTCTGCCCGCCAGTGCGTTTGCCGAAAAAACCGGCACGTTCTCTAATACAAACAGACAGGTCCAGCTTGCCCGCGAGGTGGTCCCGCCACCGGGTGATGCACGGCAAGACTGGTGGATCATTCAGGAGATTGCCAACCGCATTGGCCAGAACTGGACCTATACCCATCCGAAAGACGTTTTCGCTGAAATGGGCCAAACCATGAAGTCTCTAAACGGGATTTCGTGGGATCGTCTGGAACGTGAAGATGTGGTCACCTATCCCTGTGACGGGGAAGATCAACCGGGTCATGCAATCATCTTTTCTGACGGGTTCCCGACGGCGAGCGGGCGGGCCAAACTGGTTCCCACATCGCTGATACCACCCGCTGAATTGCCGGATGACGAATTTCCGATTGTTCTGACGACAGGACGCGTGCTTGAGCATTGGCATACGGGTGCAATGACCCGCCGGGCAACAACGCTGGACCTCCTGGAGCCCGAAGCCACGGTCAGCCTGAACCCCTATCAATTGGGTGAGATGGGCATCGGTGCCGGGGATTCAGTTCGCGTTGAAAGCAGGCGTGGGTCAGTAGAGCTCAGGGTTCGTGCGGACAGAGATGTACCGAACGGAATGGTCTTCATCCCGTTCTGCTATCACGAAGCGGCGGCAAACCTGTTGACCAACCCGCAACTGGATCCGGTCGGGAAAATACCAGAGTTTAAATTTTGCGCTGTGCGGGTAGAGGCTATTTAGGAATTGGCTTGCCGGGAACCATATTCATGGTTCCCGGTATAAGGCCGTTATAGTCGGGTGCTAGACGTCGAGAATTGTGCACTACTCGTTATTGCCGATCCGTTCAAAATCGCGCCTGCAACGACACCAATAACAATGGCCGCTATCGCACCCATCCAAAAGGATTTCCAACTTTCACCCATTTTCAGGTCCTCGCTTCAATTATAATCAGTTCCATTTATTCAGCGGGCTGGGCTTCCGCCTGCTCAGCACCTTCGGCGTCCACTTCTTCTACCCAAAGGTTGTGATGGTTCTTGGCCCAGGTTCGATCTACCTGCCCCGTACTGACGGCCTCAATTGCCCCTTCCATACCGACAGAACCGATATAGATGTGACCAATAATCACCGCAATAAACACAAGACCAACAAGGGCATGCCAGATAGAGGCAACCTGAGTTTGTTGGAGCTGGCTCAACTCACCTCCGGCTCCGATGCCGGTCAGATTGATCATCGTTGCAAACTTCGCCATTGGTTCGAGCATAAAGGGAAACATCAACGTGAGCCCGGACAGGGACATCGATATTCCCGCCAGAACAACCCACCAGAAGATAAATTTCTGCCCGGCGTTAAAGCGTTTTGACGGCGGGTGTGAGCCTTTGGTGAACAAACCACCTGCCTGGGCAATCCATTTCAGATCATGCTGATTTGGAAAATTATCCTTAATCCAGAGGACAAGCATCAACACAACACCGACCATGAAGGAAAAGGCGATATAGTTATGGGAAATTTTTCCATAATACGTCAGCGCCGCAAACAAATCCTGACCTAGGATCGGCATCAGAATGTAACGCCCGTAAAGCAGGTTCAAACCGGTCAAGGCAAGGACGATGAAAGACGTCGCCGTCAGCCAATGAACCATCCTTTCCAGACTGTTGAAACGCTCAATCGTTTGCCCGGACGGACCGCCGTCAATCATGATTCGCCCGCGGAACGCATAAAACAGTCCAAGCAGGACGATCATCGCCAGCAACAACCAGCCGCCGAATTGTGATACCGGGCCGTTTTTAACAGCACGCCAGCTATCACCATCCGATTGCACCAACTGGGCGGCATTTTTATCCGGGATACTGACCCGGCCTTTAATTCCTTTGCGGACAGCCCGCCAGACTTCGGCGTCACTCAGGCTACCGGACCAGTTTCCCGGCACATTCCCCGCTGTCTGCGCTTCAGCAGTCGTGACATTCAACACAGGTGATCCGGTCAAACCAAACAAACCTGCAAAAGCAAAAATTACCAGAACGCTCAACACCCCAAATACCCTACGGAGTCTCCTACACGTCATCGTACTTATCCCCTATGTCTTACGCACCAAACACTGGCCTAAAACTGAACTTTCTAATTTGTACCGCTGCCACCCTGCAATCGAGCTCTTTTTCTTAATTTCGAAAGATCGATTGAAGATGCGGATGGTTTGCGCACATCGCGGTGCTTAGGTGAAACGCCACCGCCGCTGGCGACAACACTGTTCCCCTGATAAACACTCCGCTGGCGTAAAACGCGCAGTTGGGCTTCGCTTAACTGGGTATCAGGTTTGCCTTTATAAACGCCTGGCTCATAACTGGTTAAACGGCCCTGCTCTTCGGCCCGGCACCCGCCAAGTACTAAAATCGCCACACTAACCAACCCGATTAACTTGGTAGATCTATGGACTGTCATTTTCATCTCTAAAAACTGTAGTTAGGTCATACGAGTCGATAGCGGGGGTCGGCGATGTCAGACCCTGACATCGCCTCACCCCGGACTTTATCGATCAGGATCAGGTGCCAGCCTTCAATTGATAAGCTGTACCCCAACCCCATGCACCGGAGCCAAAGCCACGGCTAACAACACGCTCACGGTAGATATTGCTGACCATGTCGCCGTCGCCGCCCAAGAGAGCCTTGGTCGAACACATTTCGGCACAGATCGGCAATTTGCCTTCCGCGAGACGGTTGCGGCCATACTTCTGGAACTCGGCCGAAGAGTTGTCGTCTTCCGGACCACCGCCACAGAAGGTGCACTTGTCCATTTTGCCGCGACTGCCGAAATTACCCGCTTGTGGGTATTGCGGAGCCCCGAACGGGCAAGCGTAGAAGCAGTAACCACACCCGATACACAGATCTTTCGAGTGAAGAACCACACCATCTTCTGACTGGTAGATGCAATCTACCGGGCAGACTGCGATACACGGCGCATCAGAGCAGTGCATACAAGCTACCGAGATAGACCGCTCGCCGGGCTTACCATCATTGATGGTGACGACCCGACGCCGGTTGATGCCCCAAGGGACTTCGTTTTCGTTTTTGCACGCGGTGACACAGGCGTTGCATTCAATGCAGCGCTCGGCATCACACAGGAATTTCATTCGTGCCATGATATTACCTCCTTACCTACGCTGCTTCGACACGACACAGGGTGACTTTCGTCTCCTGCATCTGCGTGACGGAGTCATATCCGTATGTGCCACACATGTTGGACGCTTCGCCCAATACATATGGATCAGTACCTTCCGGATATTTGCCACGCAAGCTCTTGCCTTGCCAATGACCACCGAAGTGGAACGGCATAAAGACCACACCAGCTTCGACACGTTCTGTCACAAGTGCCTGAACAAGGACTTTACCGCCTTCCGGTGAATAGACCCACATGTTCTGACCGTCCCGAATACCGGCATTATTGGCATCCACTGGGTTAATTTCACAGAACATGTCCTGCTGCAATTCGGCCAACCACTTGTTCGACCGGCTTTCAGCACCACCCCCTTCGTATTCCACGAGGCGACCTGATGTCAGGATCGTCGGGAAGTCCTTGGAGAAGTCCTTCTTCTGGATGGACTCATACATGGTCGGCAGACGATAAGCCTGCTTATCCTTGTATGTGGCATATTTTGGCAGCAAGTCGCGCCGTGGCGTGTACAGCGGTTCGCGGTGCAACGGCACCGGATCCGGGAATGTCCAAACCATGACACGGGCTTTCGCGTTACCAAACGGTGCACAACCATGCTTGATGGCAACACGCTGAATACCGCCTGAAAGGTCAGTTTTCCAGTTGGTCTTGTCACCAGCAACCTTGGCAATTGCAGCTTTTTCCGCACCAGTCAGGTCTTTGTCCCAACCGAGCTTCTTAAGCAACGCCATGGAGAATTCCGGATGCCCGTCTTTAAGTTCATTACCCACAGGGTAGGAACCTTCAGCAAGCAGGTTTTCTCCTTTGTACTCAACACCGAATCGAGCCCGGAAATTGAGACCACCCTCTGCCACCGGTTTCGATGGATCATAGAGGTTTGGCGTACCAGGATGCTTGATCGCAGCCGTTCCCCAACAAGGCCAAGGCAGACCGTAGTAATCGCCACTGACCGGACCACCGCGTGCAAGCAGCGAGGTTCTGTCAAATGTCGACTGGTTTGCCATATGGGCTTTCATGCGATCTGGCGATTGACCAGTATAGCCGATAGTCCACATGCCTCTGTTGAATTCGAGCGTAATGTCCTCGACCAGCGGCTCGCTGCCGTTGACCTTGATGTTCTTGAACATTTCCTTGGCAAACCCGAGCTTCTTCGCAAACAGGTACATGATTTCATGATCTGTTTTTGATTCGTACATCGGGTTGAACACTTTGTCGCGCCACTGCAATGAGCGGTTCGACGCCGTGACCGAGCCATAGGTCTCAAACTGAGTCGCTGCTGGCAGGACATAAACACCGTCTTTACGATCCGGAATGACAGCCGCGAACGTCGGAACCGGATCGATGATGACCATCAAGTCCAGTTTCTCCATCGCTTTCTTCATTTCTGGAAGACGTGTCTGCGAGTTCACAGCGTGACCCCACAAGACCATAGCGCGCAGGTTATCAGGCTGACTAATGTTTTTCTTGTCTTCAAGAACACCATCAATCCAGCGACTGACCGGGATACCTTTTGACTGCATCAGTTTTTCGGAAGCAAAGCGTCCTTTGATGTAATCGTAATCAGTTTCCCAAACCCGTGCCCAGTGTTTCCACGAACCTTTCTTGAGGCCGTAGTATCCCGGCAACGAGTGAGATAGAATGCAGAAATCGGTCGCACCCTGAACGTTATCGTGGCCACGGAAGATATTGGCACCACCACCAGAAACACCGATATTACCGAGGCAAAGCTGCATCGCGCAGTATGCCCGGGTGTTGTTGTTACCGTTGGTATGCTGGGTCCCACCCATGCACCAGATGAAGGTGCCAGGACGGTTGTTGGCCATGGCGCGCGCAACGCGACGAAGCTGCGAACCTGGTGTACCGGTGACCCGTTCGGTTTCTTCCGGTGTCCATTTCTTAACTTCCGCTCTTACACGGTCCATACCCCAAACACGCTGTTTGATGTATTCCTTGTCTTCCCAGCCATTTTCGAAGATGTGCCACATAATACCCCAGATCAGGGCAACGTCCGTACCTGGACGGAAGCGGACATATTCGTCTGCATGGGCGGCAGTCCGCGTAAAGCGCGGATCACAGACAATCAACACAGCATTATTCTGTTCTTTAGCCTTCAGGATATGCTGAACAGCAACCGGATGGGCTTCTGCCGGGTTTGACCCGATCAGGAACATGGCGCGTGAATTGTGAATGTCATTGTACGAGTTTGTCATCGCGCCGTAGCCCCAGGTGTTTGCTACACCCGCAACCGTGGTTGAGTGACAGATACGTGCCTGATGGTCACCGTTGTTCGAGCCCCAATAGGCATAGAACTTACGGAACAAATAGGACTGTTCGTTGCTGAACTTGGCAGACCCAAGCCAGTAAACGGAGTCCGGACCGGAGGATTTACGAATGTCGAGCATTTTGTCGCCGATTTCGTTAATCGCCTGATCCCAGGACAGTTTCTTCCACTTGCCGCCTTCGAGCTTCATTGGATAGCGCAAACGCCGCTCGTTATGAGCATGCTCGCGCACAGCCGCACCCTTGGCACAATGTGCGCCGAGGTTAATCGGGCTTTCGAAGCCGGGCTCTTGGCCGACCCAAACACCGTTATCAACTTCAGCAATAACCGTACACCCAACTGAACAGTGGGTGCATACGGATTTGATTTTCTGCATCTCTTTCGCAGCAGAAGCTGCTTTAGCCTCCGTCGCAAGGCCTACCGGCACGGCAGACGCAAGCGCTGCGCCTCCAGCTGTGATCCCTGATCGTTTCAGGAACGTACGACGGTCCATCGAACCGCCGATCACACCTGCTAGAGCCTTCTTTAAACGGGGGCCTATCGCAACCCCGCCGCTCTTTTTGGTGAGCATTTTATATCTCCCTGTAGGTTAAGACTTAAAACCGCGCCAATTCATAATATGTTTTGACGTGATCAGTTTCCTGATAGCCAGCACCCTTGCCGGTTTCAGGAGTGGCTGCCCTTGCGGATTTCTCTGACAGCGTCACTGCTGCGACACCTGCAACAGCACCGGTAACACCGGCTGCTTTCAAAAATTCCCGACGGGGAAGCGATTTTTGGTCGGTTTTCGCCATCGCACTCTCCTTCTAGGTTACACCTTTGTTAAACGGTCTCCCAACCGCTCAACCGTTTAGTAGAGGCTTACGCCGCTACCATCCCAAATGCCTCGGCCTCGACAGCCATAAACAATTTGCCGAGTGTGCCGATAGGCATATAGAGGACAGCTGAACCTGTGCCCTCCATATCTTCGAAAAATTTCATAGCCCAGGGCGCCAGATGACGGGTAAAGAACGCTTGCTGGCTCTCAATCCCCGCAGGCTCGCCGTATGCACCGGTAATCAGCCCGTGCATGACCTCACAAATAAATGCCACGTGATCTTCCGGCTCATCGTTCATCCCCGTTGCCTTCACGCCAATTTCCGTCAAATCGCGACGCAAATCCGCAAGCGGCTTTTCATAAACAGAACCAGTTAGATAATACGATGCATAGGGTTGGACCTCCCCGCCCGATCCCATGCCGTAGAACAGCAAGGTATATTCCTCTTCTGCCTGTCCACGTGGTGTTCGTTTTGCAACGCCGCCAATGGCCTTCATTGCGGCTCCCAATTCGGAACTGCTATCAATTTCAGAAAGGCCACGAATAATTTCAAGAGTTTCATCAGTCATTGGCGTCGCTAATACCCGCGACAAAAGCCCATAGACCTGAGCTCGCAGAACATCTTCTTCGGCGATCATGCTATTCCTTTGGTTAAGTTGGGAAGGTGCCAAATCCGGATGACCGGAAATCTCCCCCCCTGCAGCGAGTTCAGTCTGCACCTAATGTCCTCAAGCCCTGTCATGAAGTCTTGCTGTAATTTTTATACGTTTATTATTTCACGCCCATATTATCCGCCGTAATCATTATCGAAGTCAACCGGCAGAATGGCGTTAAACGTCTTGAAAAACCTCATATTTTTCAGGGGCTTACATATTCGGAAAATATAAACTATCATATTGCGATACAGCATTTCCCTACCAGATTTCAAAGTAATTCGGGTGCGTGAAAGTTCAATTCCGAACTGCTTTGCCAATGCAAGAACATAGGCTCGCAGGAATACTGGTGTTTCCCACATTATTTATGGAGTTTGGGTTTTTCTATACATCCTTTGCGGAACGATGCTGCACCGCAACAAAAAAAGTGGGAACAGCTGCGATTACCCGAAAAATGATTATTTGTGAACAAATATCAAAAGCACTATTCCAAAGCGGATAAAGTATGAAATATATACCAGATTTAATCAGGCACCGGGTTTTCTCACATCACGAATACTGCGCTGCGCCAACGGGATTTCATCTTCTTCCTCTGGGCTTTCTTTTTCTGCTTCTGGGTCTTCGGAAACTTCCGTCTCTACTTCCGCGCCGACCACATCATCAGCCACGCCCTGAGGTATCTCCCCGTCTTCGGATTCGACAACCTCTTCAACGTTCTCATCCTCCTCATCTTCGTCATCCGGCCCCGGCATACCCTTACCCACCTTGTAGTTGGACTGGGTGGCTGCATTAATCAGGGTGTCGATGAGGTTGTAATCTTCATCGTAATCATTCAGCCCATCCAGATTGGCCAGAACAGGATCAGAGCGCCACAACACAGACAGGGCTTTGCGACGGATGAACTCCGGAACTTTCTCAGATAAAAACGGCGTGAAATCTGAATCGCGCCCAAGGCTCTCAATAGGCGGCAGGCCCGCAACAACTTCCTGCTCCTGCGGTGTTAACTCGCGCTGTTCTTCGCCATCCTCATCCCCCATATCAACCGGCGGCACACCGGGTGTGGCGTCATGGCCTTCATCGCCCTGAAGCAGGGCCATCGCCTCGGGTGAAGCGGCTTCAAACTCCGTATCCTCGTCCTCAACACCGCCCAGCGGGGCCATGACGGGAATTGCATTTCGTCTGAAATCACCGCCCGGCAGATCGCGGGGGTCAGGGGCTAGCATAACGTCACCGTTGGCTGACGTCGCCATCCGGCTTTCATCATGAAGCGGGGCTGTTCCCAGTTCGGGTTCAACGTTAGTCGCCTCTTCTTCGCCCGTCCCACCTTTCTGTTTAAGGCGCGCCCAGCGCGATAACCTACCTTCCTTAAGAACCATCGTTGCCTACCTTCGGGCGTCGTTCGAACCCGCCTTTGCGTGGATCATAGGCTTTCTTCTGTTTGCGTTTTTTAAACGGCTGATCGACATGATACTTGTCAACGAATACCTGAACCCAGCCGACGATTTCATCGGGCATAACAACCCCTTCGACAATATCTTCGCCGTTCTCAGAATAGCTTTCCGCTTCGTAGGGGCAAACGGTTGCCAGGAAGGGAACAACGTCCGGATCATCAGCTTCTTCACCAGGGCTTAGGACAATATAAATCCGCGGTGGATCATTGCTGAGATTGTACCGGTATCCTTCAGTTTCCCCCCGGAACAATTCAATTTCAAGGGTACCAGCCAGATAATGGGACCAGCCTTCGCCCTCGCGCAGCAGCTTCCATTCTTCTTCTTCATCAGACTGCACACCTGGGAGAACCCCGGCCGGGGACCATGAGTAATCCTGCCAAGGATTATCAATTTCCCGTCGCTCGACAACGATCCCTACGCTCAGTTGCTCAAGCGCGCTCATTGGCTTGCCAACGTTTTACTTTGCTTGCCGCAAACAAGATACTGTTCCGCCTCATCCAAATTTTCCGCACGGTTAATGTTAAAGAAGGGGTCAATCGCGTCATTATCAAATGCAACATGAACGATAGAATAGCGTGCCGTCCAGAGATCAATTTTTCGCATTTCCTCATCAACCATCGCCTGGCGTAGTTCACCACGAAGCCGAACCGGCCAGATCGCGATCGGTGGGTGCGTGCGATCTCCGGATACCGCGCAAGCCATATCCGCGCCTTCATCCGCAATTGCCGCCATCATACGGGCAACCAGATCAACGGGCAAAAAGGGCGCGTCGGTCGGAAAACTCGCCAGCCACTGACAATCAAGCTCGTCCCGGGCCGCCCATTCCAGACCGGTCAGGATTCCGGCCAAAGGCCCGGCGTAACCGTCAATAACATCAGGCACGACCGGAAGTCCGTACTCACCAAACCGGGCCGGATCACCATTCGCGTTCAGAATGAGGGTCGAAACCTGTGGCATTACCCGTTCAATCACGTGATCAAGTATTGCCCGTCCACCCAATTGCAGAAGGTTCTTGTCGCCGCCGCCCATACGCCTGGACAGGCCACCCGCCAGCAAAACACCAACAACGTTATCTTGCTGATCAGTCATGACTTACCCTTGCGGCCAACGTGGACGGGTTCTTCCGCGACTTTTTCCGGGTCCGCATCAAAAACAATGCGGTCTTCACCAGCCAGCGCGATAAAGCGTTTGCCCTTGGCCCGACCGATCAGGGTCAATCCAACCTGCCTCGCCAGTTCAACGCCCCAGGCCGTAAAGCCCGAGCGCGAAACCAGAATGGGGATGCCCATTTGCACCGTCTTGATGACCATTTCCGACGTCAGACGACCAGTTGTATAGAAAATCTTGTCGCCGCCCGTGATCCCATGGCGAAACATATAGCCCGCGATCTTATCAACCGCATTGTGACGCCCGACATCTTCCATATACAGGAGGCCGCGGTCCTGCTCGAACAGCGCACAGCCATGGATCGCACCCGCTTCCAGATAGAGGCTGGGGGCCGTATTGATTTTTTTGGTCAGTTGATAGAGCCAAGACGTCTTGATCATCGCATCCTTTGGCAATGTGGTGACATCAAACTTTTCCATAACATCTCCGAACACAGTTCCCTGGGCACAGCCGGATGTCAGGGTTTTCTTTTTAAGTTTTTCTTCGAAATTGGTTTCGGTCCCGGTGCGGACAACGACTGTTTCGATGTCTTCTTCATAATCAACACCGATAATTTCTTCGTCCGGCTCAAGCATGTTCTGATTGAGCAGATACCCGATCGCCAGATATTCAGGATAATCACAAATCGTCATCATGGTGACGATTTCCCGTCCGTTCAGATACAGCGTCAATGGCCGCTCAACGGTCACCGATGTCGTCACCGGGCTGCCATCCTGGGCAACACCTGTCACGCGTTCCGTCAGACGCGGGTCTGATGGATCGGGTTCAACAATAAATTCACGTGCCTCACTCATCGTGACGTTTCATCCTCCCGGCATGTTCTTTTGAACATTTGTTTTTGAATATGGGGTTCGGACTATGGAGAGACAATATCTTCAGCGCAAGCCCTTCACAATTTGTTGACCGAAACTGGCGTTTGCGCCACAACCGGTTTGCCAATGCGGAGCCACACGGCTTTAATGTCCGGCGGATTCTGCATCTAACAAACTAAGGAACGGCCATTTATGGATGATTTCAGCACCGCAATATCGGCTGCGATCTCTATGGTCATCCAACTGGACCCGGATCTGACGGAAATCGTCGGCCTGTCCTTGCAGGTCAGCATGGGCGCGGTCCTGATTGCCGCGATCATCGGCTTGCCACTTGGTGCCGCCGTCGCCCTTTTCCGTTTCCCCGGTCGCGGCGGCATCATTGTTTTGCTGAACGCCCTGATGGGTTTGCCACCGGTTGTTGTTGGCCTGATTGTCTATCTGCTGATCAGCCGCGCCGGACCGTTTGGCGTTTTCGGATTACTGTTTACCCCCGCCGCCATGATCACAGCGCAGGTAATTTTGGTTACCCCTATCATCGCCGCCCTCGCCCGGCAGGTCATTGAAGGGCTTTGGCTTGAATATGAAGATCAGTTGCGATCCCTGGGTGCCGGGCCAATGACAGCCTTACCAACACTGCTTTGGGATGGACGTTTCGCACTGATCACAACTGTGTTGGCCGGATTCGGGCGGGCAAGTGCTGAGGTCGGCGCCGTGATGATCGTTGGCGGTAACATTGATCATGTCACGCGGGTGATGACGACCGCCATTGCCCTTGAAGTCTCAAAAGGTGATCTGTCTCTGGCCCTTGGGTTAGGCTTGATCCTGTTGACCCTGTCGACCGCTGTAAACGGTGCCGTCTTCCTGATCAAAGATATGGCCGAGAAGAGACACGCATGAACGCTGCCCCCTCCATACTCCCCCTTAAACTTGAAGAGGTTTCCTTCGAGGCTGGTGGCAAGCGCCTGATCAAGGACATGAACTGCACCTTCGAAGGTGGCTCAAGGACGGTGATTGTCGGGCCGAACGGTGCCGGGAAAAGTCTGTTTCTCCGTCTCTGTCATGGTTTGCTCGCTCCCACCGCCGGAAACGTGAGATGGCAAGGGGCTGGAGGCGGAGACCCGCGCCTGCATCAGGCGATGGTATTTCAGCGCCCAGTGATGCTGCGCCGGTCCGTTGCGGCGAATGTCGATTACGCCCTGAAACTTCGCAATATCCCAAAGGCCGAGCGTGTACGCCTGACCGATGATAGCTTGAGCCGGGCCGGACTAGGTCGCCTGCGCAATCACCCTGCCCGCGTCCTCTCGTTTGGCGAACAGCAGAAACTGGCGCTCGCCCGTGCATGGGCTTTGCGCCCACAAGTCCTATTTCTGGATGAACCAACCGCAAGCCTTGATCCGGCAGCAACCCATTCGGTTGAAGAAATCATCCTGGCCATTCACGAACAGGGCACACGTATCATCATGACCACCCATGATCTCGGGCAGGCCAAACGCATCGCAGATGAGGTGCTGTTTCTGCATCGGGGTCGTTTGCTTGAGCGTGCCCCCGTTGATAAATTCTTCACCGAGCCGGAGAACGATCTGGCGCAGGCCTTTGTTCGTGGTGAACTTCTGTGGTGGCGCCTTGGCAAGGACAACGTGACTCCGCAAATTCCAACTGAGTAAAAAGAACAGGCCTGGTCTAACAATGATTCGAACTTTTTTAACGGCAACGATATGGGCGTCAGCAGTCTTCCTTGGGCAGCCTGTCGAGGTATTTGCCGATGACAAGTTCATCACCGTTGCCTCGACCACATCAACCCGCAATTCAGGGCTATATGATGATATCCTGCCAAAGTTCACAAAAGATACTGGCGTGTCAGTCCGCGTTGTTGCTGTTGGAACCGGGCAGGCCATTCGCACGGCCAAAAACGGCGATGCGGATGTACTTTTTGTGCATCATAAAAAATCAGAGGAAAAATTCGTCGCCGACGGGTTTGGCGTCAAACGCCTTGATGTGATGTATAACGATTTTGTTATCGTCGGACCAAAAAATGACCCAGCGGGCATCAAGGGCCTTAAAAATGCGGGTCAGGCATTGACGAAGATATCAACTGCGTCCGCCATTTTTGCCTCACGCGGTGACGACAGCGGCACCCACAAAAAAGAACTCGGCCTCTGGCAATCCGCTGGTGTGGATGTTTCCAATACCAGCGGTGGCTGGTACCGTGAAACCGGGTCCGGCATGGGGGCAACTCTCAATACAGCAAGCGCCATGTCAGGATATGCTGTGACCGACCGTGCCACCTGGTTGAATTTCAAGAACAAAGGCGAATTGACGATCCTCGCCGAAGGGGACCCGATGCTCTTTAACCAATACGGCATTATTCTGGTCAACCCGATCAAGCACCCACACGTCAAAGCCAAACTGGGTCAGACGTTTATTGACTGGATCGTTTCAATCAAAGGCCAAAGTGCCATTGGTGCCTACCGGATCAAAGGCCTGCAGGCGTTTTTCCCAAACGCCAAATAGCCGTTTCCGCTTAAGCCCCCTCAACGATAATCGCGTTGCCTTCTGACGCCGAGTGACGAAGAGCCTTCGGCCCTTCGTAAGCGGGCGACGAATGCCAGGCTTTTGCCTGCTCCATGGACGGGAATTTGATAACCACGGTTCTTGCCCAAGGCCAGTCACCTTCCAGAACCTCCTGCGCGCCGCCACGGACTAGGTATTCACCCCCGAATGCCGCTGTCGTCGGGACTACCTGTTTTTTATATTCTTCGTAAATTTCCGGGTCCTGAATATTGATTTGAACAATCAGATAAGCTGCCATGGTTCTCTCTTCTCAAATTATGTGTTTTGATGTGATTGCAGTTGAAACTGGGTTTTAAACTATTGACCAGATAAATAAAACAAGGGCAAACTTCCGCCGCCTCACCATATGAGTGAGAGTTAAGAAAAAATCTGCCGGGTGGCGTAACGCCCCGGTGGCAAAAACTAGGGAAGGTGATCGGTCCAAACGACCGTGAAAAACCGGATGAAATTAAACAACCGAAAGGTCCTCGTCTGCGATTGCGAGGGCACGATGAATATTGACGCCAAGACATTGGCAAAAGCCTGCGGTGCGGATGGGGACCTCAAGGTTGTCAGCCATCTTTGCCGGGCGCAGCTGGAAACGTTCGAGCAGGCCGCAACAGACAATGACCGTTTGCTGGTCGCCTGCACCCAGGAAGCGCCGCTGTTTCTGGAAACCGCCGATGAACTGGGCGACAAAGCGGCGGAGCTGTTTTTCACCAACATTCGCGAACGCGCTGGATGGGCCAAAAGCAGTGATGCAAACCTGAGCGCCAAGATGGGGGCTTTGCTGACCGAAGCAAGTCTCGATATTTCACCGACATCATCTGTTTCAATGATTTCGGGTGGCGAACTTCTTATTCTTGGCAATGGCGATGACGTGCTGGAGGCCGCCTCGCTTGTCAGCGACCGTCTTGAAGTCACCGCGATCCTGAGTGCCGGTGAAGATATAACCCCTCCCGCCCTGATGGACGTGCCCGTGTTCCGGGGCCAGGTTAAATCCGCATCTGGTCATCTGGGTGCATTCGAAATCAGCATTTCCGATTACGCTCCGGCATTTCCGGCCTCAAAAGACACACTGACATTCGAAGGTGCTGGGCAATCGGGTACGGCGATCACAGACCTGATTCTCGACATGCGCGGTGGAAATCCGTTGTTTACGGCCGCCGATGAACGTGATGGCTATATGCATGTTGATCCGAAAAACCCCGCGGCTGTTATGAAGGCGCTGCTTGAGTTGACGAATATGGTCGGCGAGTTCGAGAAACCGCGTTACGTGGATTATGACAGCTCGATCTGCGCCCATTCCAGAAGCGGCATTGTCGGATGCAACCGTTGCGTTGACAGTTGTTCAACAGGTGCAATTTCCCCGGATGGTGACAAGGTCAAATTTGATCCCTACATCTGCGCAGGTTGCGGTAATTGCGCCAGTGTCTGCCCGACTGGTGCTGCAAAATACGCCCTGCCTGGCGGTGATTCCCTACACGAGCGCCTGCGGGTTCTGCTCAACACCTACACCATGGGCGGTGGCAAAACGCCTGTTCTGCTGGCTCATGACACGACCTGGGGCACGGAAATGATTTCAACCATCGCGCGCCACGGCGATGGCCTGCCAACACATGTGTTACCCTTCACCGTAAATTCAACGCCGCAAATTGGATTGGAATTCATGTTTGCCGCGGCCGCGTTCGGGGCTGAACAAGTCATTGTCTTGCTGCCGCCATCAAAAGCCGATGATAAAGCCGCTCTTGATAACGAAACGGACCTCGCCAATATGGTTTTGGACCGTCTGGGTTATGGTGGCGGGCGGATGATGGTGCTTGAGCAGGCCGATCCAGATGCGGTCGAAAGCACGTTGAACAACCTGCCCAAAACTTCGGTCATGCCTAACGGCGATTTTTTACCCATGGGCCGCAAACGCGCCATTATGTCATTGGCGCTCAATCATCTTCACAGCCACGCACCGACTCCGGTTGATACCATTGATCTACCAGACGGCGCACCCTTTGGCCGGGTTAATGTTGATGTTGAAGGTTGCACGCTCTGCCTTTCCTGTGTTGGTGCCTGCCCGACGGGTGCCTTGAAAGATAATGAAGACAAACCCCAGCTCTCGTTCACTGAACAGGCCTGTGTTCAGTGCGGGCTTTGCCGGAACACCTGTCCGGAATCGGTTATCACGCTGGCACCGCAGCTGAGTTTCCTTGAGGAAGCGAAACAGGCAATCATCGTCAAGGAAGAAGAACCCTTTGACTGTGTCCGATGTGGCAAGCCGTTCGGTACCAAGGCAACCGTCGACAAAATGATCACAAAGCTCGAAGGCCACGCCATGTTCAGCAACGGAGATGCACTTGAGCGCTTGAAAATGTGTGACGATTGTCGGGTCATTTCCATGACCGAGGAAAAAGACAACCCGCTGGCGTTTGGAACGGTGCCGGTCACCCGGACAACGGATGATTATTTGCGCGAGCGCGATGAACTGCGCCGTGAAGCCGCCAAGGACATGATGGCAAAGGGCCTGTTGCCACCGGAAGGGGAAGCATGAGTAAGATCAAGGCGCATCCTCAAATAACCTTTATGAATTTGGGGACGACACTGATGGGCAGGAAGGCTAAAATCATAAGGTTGCCTGTTTGTCACAACAGTATGGAATTGACGCGAGACCTCTGTTTCGCGATAACCGAAAAGACAAAAGCTCAGGAATCTATAGTTTAATGGCCCCGATGATTGATCCTTTTGACCGCATGGTCTCTTATCTGCGCGTTTCCGTTACGGACCGTTGTGACTTTCGGTGTGTGTACTGCATGTCTGAAGACATGACGTTTTTGCCGAAAACGGATGTCCTCACCCTCGAAGAACTGGATCGCATGTGCTCGGCTTTCGTTCGCAAAGGTGTTCGGAAACTTCGCCTGACCGGAGGCGAGCCGCTTGTCCGACGCAACATCATGAGCCTGGTGCGCAGTCTTGGTCGACATCTGAAAACCGGCGATCTTGATGAATTAACCCTGACCACCAACGGCAGTCAGTTAGCGCGGTTCGCCCATGAACTCGTAGACTGCGGTGTTGAGCGCATCAACGTGTCCCTGGACACTTTGGACGCCGACAAGTTCCATAAGATTACGCGCTGGGGAAAGCTTGATAAAGTCATGGAAGGCCTGGACGCGGCAAAGGATGCGGGCCTCAAGGTCAAGATTAACACCGTCGCCGTAAACGGATTTAACGATAGCGAGCTGGATAGTATTCTGGGTTGGTGTGGTGATCAGGAGTTCGACCTGACATTGATCGAAACCATGCCATTGGGTGAGATCAGCGATCATCGCGCAGACCAGTATTTGCCCTTGTCTAAAGTGCGCGAAAATCTTTCCAAAAGCTGGACGCTCACGGATATCCCCTACAAAACAGGCGGGCCTGCACGGTACGTGGAAGTTGGAGAAACCGGACAGAAACTAGGCTTTATTACACCGATGACCCATAATTTCTGCGAAACCTGCAACCGGGTTCGCCTAACCTGCACGGGCACGCTCTATATGTGTCTGGGACAGGAAGATGCCGCGGACCTTCGTGCGCCGTTACGTGCATCGGAAGGGGATGAATTGCTGGAAAGCGCTATTGATGAAGCTATTGCCCGCAAGCCAAAGGGCCACGACTTCATTATTGACCGTGACACCAACGCCCCGGCGACAACGCGCCACATGAGTGTAACCGGCGGCTGAAGCCCTCCTATACAATTACTGTGCCTGGCGGGTATTCGTCCTTGCGTTATTTCGTTGAAGCGAACGCACAAGCTGATTCTGCTGAGCAATAAGCTGTCGGGTCAAATCCTTTTGCTGCTGCTCCAGGCGGCGTGATTGTTCCTGCTGAGCACGAGTACGCTGGGTTTGTGCAGTCGCCAGCGCCTGATCACGAGACGCCTGTTCCTGACGCAGGCTTGCGGTTTGACGTTGGATTTCCTTAACCCTCTGGCGCGCCTCGGACAATATTCTCTGAACACGCTGTTTTTGTTCCTGGCTCAACTGTTTTCCTCGCAGCAGCGATTCCGCCCGTCGAAGGAGCCTGCGAACCGCACGTTGACTACGGCGAATTTGCTGGGCCGTTGATCCGCCAGAGCGCTTCTTGTTGGTGCATTCCTTCAATCCCGTTTGCGGATTGGTTTTCAGGAAAAACCGACCGCAATCGGCAGAGGTATCAGCCGATGCCTCGGTTGAAATCGATACGCAAAAAACAAAAGCCGCCAAGCAGCATCCGTTTTTGATGAAAGAACTGGAAACCAAACTCATCTCCGAGTATAGCACGGAATTATTATGAAGAGTTTCGTCCTGCTGAGCGTGATCAGGCGCTTCCGGTTTAGATCGAACATCGCCAACCGATCCAAGAAATTCTCCGCTAAGGTCATAAACCCCTGCCCCCCGAAGAGCTGGCAAGCTCTTAACGATCAGAAGTGTTTTCTAACTTCCACGGCAATTCCTCGCCAGCCAGGAACGGCTTCACTTTGTCACCGTCTACAGTCTCAATAACATCCGGAACCTGTTGAGGCTCGCGTTGTAGCGTGATCCTGACTTCATTGACAGGCAGGCCATAAAACGCCGGGCCGTTTCTGGATGCAAAAGCTTCCAATTTATCCAGGGCGCCCTCTTCCTCAAAAACCTGGGCATAAAGTTCAATTGCGCTGGCCGCCGTAAACAGGCCGGCGCAACCACAGTCCGTTTCCTTGGCGTGGATCGGGTGCGGAGCTGAATCGGTGCCAAGGAAAAACTTCGCCTCCCCTGACGTCGCCGCATTACGCAACGCGAGGCGATGGGTTTCACGTTTGGCAATCGGCAAACAATACATATGCGGACGAATTCCACCCTGAAAAAGCGCGTTGCGATTGATCATCAGGTGGTGCACCGTAATTGTCGCCGCGACATTTGCGCCGGTTCCTCTGACAAATTCCACACCGTCAGATGTGGTCAGATGCTCAAACACAACCTTCAGGCCCGGAAAATCTTTCAGGAGCGGTTCCAGGATGCGTTCGATGAAAACAGCCTCACGATCAAAAATATCTACGCTTGGGTCGGTCACCTCGCCGTGAACCAGAAGCGGCATGCCGATTTCCTGCAGAGTTTCGAACACGTCATGAACTCTGCTGAAATCTGTCACCCCCGAAGCCGAGTTGGTCGTCGCTCCTGCGGGGTAGAGTTTGACGGCAGTAATCACATCCTGTTCAAATCCGCGCCGTAGTTCTTCCGGATCCAGACTTTCCGTCAGATACGCTACCATCAGAGGCCTGAATGAAATGCCGTCCGGAACAGCCTGCAAAATTCTGTCCCGGTATGAAATCGCACCTTCAACGGTTGTCACAGGCGGCACAAGATTGGGCATGATGATCGCGCGGCCAAACTGACGCGCCGTATAGGGGACAACCGCATCCAGCATGGCGCCGTCACGCACATGTAAATGCCAGTCATCGGGTTGGATCATTGTCAGGGTCTGAATGGTTCTGTTCCTCGTTCAATCGGTTCTTAAAAGGGTGCCAGGCTGTCAAACACTCCGCCTCTGCCAGTGCGTCCGATGACATGATGATTATGCCATAATGCATAGTAAAGTAGCAGCCATGCTGCCTGCCCGCTTTTCTTATCGCCGCCGGTCAACCCGCCAAACAATCGCTCAACCGCTTCGACGTTACAAACTTCCTCAATGCCCGGTTGCGCCGCAACCATAACACCCAGGTTTTTGGCCTTCCGGGAAATCCATTCGCCAACCGGAACCGTAAAGCCGCGCTTCGTCGAAAACGCATCCGCGCCGGGTAATGCCTTATCAAGCCAGGCCCGCAACAACCACTTGCCGCGCCGGTTACGAACTTTAAGGTCATCGCCAAGACGAAATGCGAAGTCTGCAACTTTAGGGTCAAGTAACGGCACCCGCCCTTCAACTCCGTGGGCCATTAAACAACGATCAAGCTTGGTCAACAAATCATTGGGCAACCAGTCAGCAACGTCTGTCGCCTGTGCGCGTTGCAATCGGGTCAGGTTCCCATCAAGTTCTCGAACGGCATTTTCAATACCCTTGCGCCAGTTTGGTGCACCTGAGCGCAGCAGGCCCATACCGTCCAGTGCTCCGGATTGGCGGATATCGTGCCCGCCGAAAATACGTGGACGCATGGCCTTGCGATAGCGCCCGTATCCACCGAACAGCTCGTCCCCACCCTCGCCAGACAGCACGACTTTCAAACCCGCTTTTTTTGCTTCCGCCGCCAGCTTGTAGGTCGGCAGGATCGCGTAATCCGCCGCTGGATCATCCATGGCCGCAGCAATTTCGGGCAACAATGCCCAGAAATCCTCTTCGCTAAAGTCGATCTCCTGATGGTCTGCTCCGCAGGTTTTTGCAATGGCACGGGCGTGATCACGTTCGTCATGAACCGCCGTTCCACTGAACCCCGCCGTCAGAGCATGGACCGGGCTCGGGTTCAAACGTCCCATCATGGCGAGCAGGGCAGATGAGTCGACGCCGCCTGACAAAAACATACCGTAAGGAACGTCCGAGCGCTGATGAAGACGCACACTTTCCTCCATTATTCCGTCCAGTTCCTTCAACGCCGCTGCCTTGCCAATCTGGCTCACCCCCGCTGGAGGTAGCGCATCAAGGAGCAGTCGTTCGACAATCTCGCCGTTTTCAACGACAAGCGTCTCGCCTGGCAGGACGCGGTAAACGCCATCAAAAATGGTTTCCGCCCCGGTGGTGAATTGAAGCTGCAACAACTCTTCGGCCGCTTCGGTACGAATTTTCGGCGTCGCGATTCCCGCTTTAAAGAAGGCCTGAAATTCGGACGAGAATACAAAACCGTCTTCTGTCACCCCATAGTAAAGCGGTTTGATGCCGAACGGATCGCGGGCCAGAACAAGCCGTCCCTCACCCGGGTCGTGGATCGCAATTGAATACATGCCGCGTAGATGTTGGGCGAAATCAATGCCGTGGCGGTGGTATAAAAATAACGGCGGCTCGCAATCTGACTGAGTATTGAACTCAACGCCGGTGATCGTGCGTTTCAGTTCGATGTAGTTGTATATCTCGCCATTGGCGACCAGGGCCAATGGCGGGCGCATGGGCACGATATCTGCAAACAATGGCTGATCGCCGGTTGCCAAATCAATGATGGCGAGGCGTGTTTGCAGGAGCGCCGTATCGCCCAGCAAGTACCGCCCTTCGCCATCCGGCCCGCGATGTCGTAACGCGGCGGTCAGCTTATCCAGAATTTCATCGGCAGGGCGTTCCCCGCCACGGGTCATGATTCCGGCGATGCCGCACATGAAGACACTACCTTTTCGAAAAACTCGATATACTGACGGGTAACAATTTCTTCCGTGAAATGAGCGTTGTACATCTCAAAGCCCTGGCGTGCGATCCTCTCGCGGAGATTCTCGTCTGCAATCACGTTACGAATGGCTTTCGACATCGCCACCGCATCTTCAGTCGGCACAAGGACACCAGTTTCCAGATTTTCAATCAATGTGCCGGGCCCATAACTGTCTGCGGCAACCACTGGAGCACCCTGTGCCCATGCCTCAATCACAACGTTGCCAAGCGGTTCATGACGCGACGAGCAGACGAACAAATCAGCCGCGCGCAACAGCGCCCCGGCATCGTCTCGCCACCCCAAAAACCGAACCCGTGGTTTGATCGCAAGTTTTTCAGCCAACTTATCCAATTCTTCCTTAAGCGGGCCATCACCCGCGAGCCAGAGATAGGCACCGGGCACACGCGCTAATGCCTGAAACAAAATGTCGAACCCCTTGTTCTCGTGCAATCGGCCAAGAGCAACGATCAAGGGTGCGGAGTCCGGGGTGAAAAGGGTCTTACGTGTTATGGGTTCCATCCGGCGACCATCGACAAAATTAGGCAAATAATGCGCCTTCTCCTGCGGCCATTTTTCCTTCACCAGATATTCAACAATATCCTCCGTATTGCCAATCAGATGGTCGCAAGCAGCGTAATATTTGAGGTCATAATAACCGCCAAGTCGGGCCATATGCAGATATTCGCCGTTTGTTGCCTTTGGACACATACTTGTTGCCCGGTTCATCCAGGTCAGAACAATATCAGGCTTAAACGATTTGATTTCGCGCTTCAGGCCACGCTTTGTTTGCCAATCTAATTTGCCGCCAAACGGCAGTTCAACCGGCTCAACACCACCTTCGCGAAGAACGGCCGCTCGGGTCGGGTTTTTGCGAATAACCACCTTTTGCTCGACGCCAGCACGCTCAAGCGCAACGGCCAGTCGCTCAAAGAACAGTTCAGCCCCGCCCACTTCCGCGCCTGCCATGGCCTGCAAAATACGCATCTTGTTCCTTAACCCTTAGCCGCTGGGATTAGTGCTTCAAACGCCGCTGCCGCATCCGGCCAACGCCAGTTCCGTTGCTTGCCCAGCGCTGCTTCATGTTGCTGCCGCCAGAGATCATCATCTTTTAGCAATTTAATCGCCGCTTCAACAAACGCGTCATCGTTCTTCGCAACAAATCCCGTCTCGTTATCAATAACACGTTCCACTACGCTACCAAGATCGCGAACCACCGCCGGAACACCCGAGGCCTGCGCTTCACCAACGGCCAGGCAGAACGTCTCGTTCAGGTCACCACGATAAAGCATACAACGAGCCTCTTTAAACTCCTCCACCAATTGCGCCTTGGCGACCGGGCCGCGAACCCTTACTCCCTGCCCTGATAAGGCTTCCGCGTCGGCGATAACCTTGTTCATGGCGACGGCCTTGCCGTCGCCAACGGAACCATAAGTTGCGGCACCCGTGAACAGATGCAGCTCAGCACCCGGCACCGCTGGTTCAATGCGCTTCGACCAGAGATCAAGCAGCCAGTCCAGCGACCGAAGCGGGTTAGAGGTGAAAACAGCGCGCGATTTTGGCGGGGCATCCGATGGCCCGGCCTCACAAAAAATATCTGGTAATCCATAAGGGATTACAATTTGCTCACCACCCGGTGCCCAGTTCGGGTAGGTGGTTTCGTGATAATATCCGATATAAATTATCGCTGGTTTGACCCGCCACAGGTTGGACAAGTAGCGCCATTTCATCAGATAACTGGCCGGATTGTGAATCCAGAACACACTACGCCCAGCGTTCGGCATTTTGGCAATCAGCTTGTCGCCCCGGTTTGCAATGTAGAGATCGATATCATCCGGCCAATCATCATTGCCGATGGGCCGCCATTCAACACCCTGATAGTCCAGCGGTGCTTTGCATTTGTTTCTGACATGCACGCGATGTCCGCGCGTTGCCAGTTCCGCCATTAGGTGAACAACGGAGGATTCGACACCACCCAACGGGCGTTCTTCGGGTGTACGGCCATCGAATTCAATGCCGTCATCCGCGAGAAGGATATTTGCCATCAGTCCTTCTCCAGCTTGGCCTTGAGATGTGACAACAACGGGAACAGCCCGGCGCAGATCGCGATCACAAGTCCGTAGCCCCCTTCGCGGTAGCCTTTGCGAACGAAATAACATTTGACGAAGCGTGATATCAGGCGGCGAATATTGTTGGCGGTTGAGCCGATGTCGCCTGAATCCCGCAAATCCATCGCCCGTGCCGTCGAATAGCTGTCCAGGCGACGGATCATGTCAGAGATATTCCGATCAACATAATGGGTTAGCCGGTCGTTTAGCATCGGCCCTTTTCGCCCGAACCATTCGAGTGACGGGTGAACCCGCTGATTGCCCCAGATTTTGACACCTTTGCGAAACAGCCCAGGATAAGCTGCCTTGCCGAAAGATGCCCCCCAACCCCAGCGCACTAATCTCTCACCAACATAATTATCGACCAGAATTTCGTGCCAGTCGAAAGTCGTCGTTTCAACTGTGCTCCGGATTTCGAGGGCCAGTCCCTCCGGAACCCGTTCATCCGCATCAATCTCGAATATCCACTCACTTGAGCACGCCGCGATCCCAGCGTTGCGCCGCTCGCCTTCAATGGCCCAGGCACCTCGAACGATATTGTCCGTGAACTTGGCTGCAACCGATTCCGAACCGTCGGTGCATTTATCAAGCAGCACAACGATCTCGTCGGCGAACGACAATGTCTTCAGGCAATCGGCCAGTTGGTCTTCTTCGTTGTGAACACTGATCACGGCGGAAAGGGTTATTGAGCTCATGCGGCCGCCTTCGGCGCACGGTGCCAGAGATTGCGCGCCGCCTCTTCAACATGATCAACGCTCAGGCTGTCCATCAGGGAGGCTGAGCTGCGATGATCAAACCCGTCCGGATGAATGGTATCAAACGATTCAGGTGTGCGCACAGCTGCACAATGCTCACCCCAGGGTGCGTAAAGCTCTTCCTTGCTGGGACCAAACAGACCCAGCGTCGGCACCCCGCTTGCCGCCGCGATATGCATTAGGCCTGAATCATTGCCAACATAAAACGCGCAACGCTCAAGGCAGGCAAAGATATCGAGCAGCTCACCGCGCCCGATAAAATCAAGGCGGCGATCTTGCGGTATGGCTTCGATCAAATTAAGCGCTTGCGGACGTTCGTCATCGCGACCAAAGAGGGCAATCCTGCATCCCGGAAAAAGCCCGTCCGGCGCTGCAATCCGCTCCGCCAATGCCGCAAAATTCTCAGCACGCCAAGTTTTTGCCTCCCAATTCGCCGTCGGGCCAATGGCGAGGACCGGCGGACCATCCGGGATCATTTTCTTTGCACGTTCGCGGTGCATATCGGAAACCCAGATTTTTGGCACAGGCGGTGACGCTTCAAGGCCCATGACCCGGGCCAAACGCTTGATGCGATGCACGCTATCGTCAGATCTTCCCATATGCTTTTGACGTGGCGCAATCAACAAATAGGATAACGGCGCGTTGCGAACATCTACCACCATCGACCAGAACCGGCCAATGCATAGCGCCCACATCCGCACCCAATGGAGCGAAAACGGCATTTTATCGAGCACGATCAGGCGTTCCAGATTAGGGACGTCCTCAAACAAACCCGCCGCCGCCGGGCCACAGGCAACGGTGATCTTTGCGTCCGGGTACTGCTTGATCAAATGATCAAGAAGGCCGGTTGAAAGAACCGCATCTCCTATTCGTGTGGCTGTGATAAATAATATGCGCATAACTGGCGAAAGAACTCCCTGTTCTCAGGGTCTTATAAGCTTCTGGCCGGGTCTTGAAAAGGTTTGCCCGCTTGCCAAACCGGCTTTCGCGCCCCACCTATTGAGCCGGACGTTGCGAGCACTTGAGTTCCGGTTTATAGACGATGGGTATTGGAAAGGCGTTAAAATGGCGAATATCTCGAAAACTGAGCTGACAGATCGCGCGATTCTGTGCGTTTCGGGCCCGGATTCGCAGGATTTCCTGCAAGGCTTGATCTCCAATGACATCGAAAAAGTATCGCCTGAAAAAGCGATATATTCTGCCTTCCTGACGCCACAGGGCAAATACCTGTTCGATTTTTTCATCTGCCAGATCGGTGATGCGTTACTGATTGACTGCGAACGTGCCCGTCTCGCCGATTTCATGAAGCGTTTGCGTATCTATAAACTGCGCGCAAATGTTGAAGTAACGGATCGTAGCGACGAATTGAGCGTTATCGCGGTCTGGGGTCCTGACGCTATTGCAGCATGTGACCTGACCTCTGAAACGGGAAGTGTCAAATCCATCACGGGTGGCGTCCTCTATGTTGACCCACGCCTGCCTGAGGCCGGTCTTCGTGCCGTGGTATCCGGGGACATATTAGTGATTGAAGCCCATGGCGCCGGCCTCGCCGCCTATGATGACCATCGATTGGGCCTCGGCCTGCCGGATTCAAGCCGTGATCTTGTCGTCGATAAATCGATCCTGCTGGAATCCGGTTTTGATGACCTGAACGGGATTGACTGGGACAAGGGCTGTTATATGGGTCAGGAAGTGACGGCGCGCAGCAAGTATCGGGGCCTCGTCAAAAAACGGCTGGTTCCAGTTAGCATTGATGGCGACGCACCAGAGCCAGGCTCATCCATCATGAACGGGGATAAAATCGCTGGCGAAATGCGCTCCAGCGCTGGTAACAAAGGCCTCGTCCTAATGCGCCTTGAGTATCTGGATAGTGATACACCGCTGACAAGCGCCGATACTCCATCAACCACACTGACACCTCAAAAACCGGATTGGGCCAGCTTTTAAGACCCTTTCACGTCAGCGCGCCAATCGTTACCCTAGTTCCCATGCCCAGCATCAAGGATACCCTGAAAAAATCACCCAAGCTGCTCACCCCTGTGGTCAAAGCTTATGAGCGTCGCCTTCGTCAGTTTGGGGCCGAGGCACGTGGTGTATTCTGGAAGGATGAGGACCTGCAGCGTCAGCGTTATGATATACTTAGCGCAATTTTTGATGATATTGATCAGGCGGGTGGCCTGACGATCCATGATTTCGGCTGCGGTTATGGTGCGCTTTTTGATTATCTGAAAGACATGCCTGTAATGAAGGCCAGTGGATACATCGGCACGGATATGAGTGTTGATATGATCACTCAGGCGAAAAGGCGCATTTCCGATCCGCGCACCAGTTTCATTCGCCACCTGATGGCCGTGGACGTTGCCGACTACACCTTTGCATCCGGGACCTACAATATGCATGTAGGCCAGAATGAGGAGGATTGGGAAACCTACGTCAAAGCGAGCCTCAAGCAACTCTGGTCAAAGACCCGCAAAGGCCTCGCCTTCAACATGCTTCGCGATGATGCGGATGAACGCTACGACGGGCTTTATTATATCAACGGGCGCGACCTATTTGATTTTTGCACTCGGGAGCTAAGCCCCAACGTAATCCTGCAAAATGATTCTCCGTTGCCGGACTGGACGTTTTTCGTACGACGCTGACCGGCCCGTCACCGCTTAGCGCATGGGCAAAAAGCGCAGAACCTTGGCAAAAAAAGTGCTATCTGATCCGAATAATCGCTGACTTTAGATGAGTATGTTTCGTTGTCATGATTAAAGTTCTTTGATCTGAGGAACGCCCATGGCGTGGGCTTGCAGACTGGCGGCAATACGATGCGCTTTTTCTGTGAAGGCTTCCGCAACCGACGCGTCGAATAATTCTTTTGCCGTTTCTTCAAACAGCGCCAACCAGCGCGGGAAAAATTCAGGTTTCAATCCGCCAAGTCGGTTGTGTTTGATCGCCGGATTGCCCTTGTACGCACCACTGGTCAGCATCACTGACGACCAGAAATTTACCATGGTCGCCAGATGCGGTTCCCAGTTATCACCGATGGTGTCGTTGAATATCTCGCTGATCAGATCATCTTCGCGGACCTTGCCGTAAAATTGATGGACCAGATCGGAGATCGCCGGTTCAGTGATGGTGCTATGTGTCATGGAAAGATGCCCGTATGTTTCATATTTATAAGATGTATTGTCACTGCATCTTTAGCAAATGCCTTGCAATAAAGCAATATATAAAATACATCTTAACTAAATAATTTCCGGAACCTTATAAGAGGCACCCGATGCACCTGTCCCGCTACACCGACTACGCGCTTCGCACGCTAATCTATCTCGGGATCAACGAGGGTCGCACCTGTACCATCCCCGAAATCGCCACTCGCTACAAAATCTCCCGCAACCACTTGATGAAAATCGTTCATCAACTGGGTCGTGAAGGTGTGATTGAAACTGTACGCGGGCGTGGTGGCGGGCTTCGGCTGGCCCCTGCATCCAAAAACATGTCAGTCGGCGAGATTGTCCGCATCACTGAAGAAGATCTCAATCTTGTCGAGTGTTTTGATCCAACACGTAATCAGTGCCAGATCACCTCTGCCTGCGTATTGAGTTCAGCCGTCAACACGGCGCTCGCGGCATTCATGAAAGTTCTTGATGGGGTGTCTCTGGCCGATATCATCAAACCGGAAAAGGAACTGGCGAAGCTGCTTGGCCTTGGCCCGGAAAGCGCGTGATCAAGCTTTTTGATAGAGCTCGATGTTAATTTTTATACAGGAAGTCGGCGTAGCAAGATAGCGAGCAGATCTTGCGCTTTGTATTCTTGTGTTAGCTAAGGAGGTTCGTTTGAAAATGAAATCCAGATTTCGAAATCCAGTTGGACCCGGCAAGAAAGCCGAATTTCCAAGGCGTCTGTTTTTATCTGTGGTTGGTCTTAACACTCTGCTGTTCGGCACGTTTCGCCCCACAAAAGTGTTGGCTCACGTGGTGGCAGATACCGAAATCGACCAACCACATACTTCCGATGATATGGCGTTTATTCAGCGCGCTTTCAAAATGCGCCAGTTGGCCCTTTCCTATGGTGATCAAGGTTACGGAGCAATCGTTGTCATGGACGGCAAAATCATTGGCCAGTCGTGGAGCCGGGTAGCACTCGATTACGATCCAACAGGCCATGCAGAGATGTCAGCAATTCGTGACGCGGCACGGCGACAACAGGTTCAACATCTAGGCGGTTCCGTGCTTTATTCGTCATCGCGTCCCTGCGCCATGTGCCAGGCCGCGGCCAATTGGTCCGGGGTTCAACAAATGGTATACGGCAGGAATGCAACGAAGGGCGGCGCACCAAAACTATGTTGAGAGGAGAATTTCATGGCGCGATGGCGGCACAATTTTGCTATCACGACACTCTTCGTGCTGAGCTTGATCCTCAACCACTCGTCATCAGGTGCGGATAATTCGGTGGAGCAGACAAAGATCGACAGCTTGTTCGCGGCGGCAAAGAGCAATGACGTCCACGCTGCAAAGACGCTGATCGCAGAGGGCGCCCCCATCGATAGCAAAGATGGCAGTGGGCGCACGGCACTTCTGGTTGCTACCTATCACAACGCAATCGATGTAGCGCGGCTTCTTATCGACGCAGGCGCGAACGTGAACTCTAAGGACAGTTTGCAGGACAGCCCATACCTTTATGCGGGCGCAGAAGGAAAACTGAAAATCTTGAAAATGACGGTTGATGCAGGTGCTGAATTGAGCGCGACCAACCGCTATGGCGGAACGGCATTGATACCGGCAGCCCATCATGGTCATGTTGAGGTCGTTCGTTATCTGCTCACTACAAAGACCAATATTGATCACGTCAACAATCTCGGTTGGACAGCGTTGCTGGAAGCCGTGATTCTCGGCGATGGCAGCCCGACCTATCAGAAGATTGTCCAGTTACTGGTTAATGCGGGTGCCGATAGGTCTATCGCTGACAACGACGGCATCACGCCCCTTGACCACGCCAAAGCCAGCGGGCAGAACGAAGTTGTTAGAATTCTCGAAGGTCTCGTTAACCAGTAACACTTCGGCTTGCTGGAAAATTCAGAATTGCTGTCGTGCCTTCGCCGAGAGTGCTCTCAATCGATAACGTGCCGCTGTGCATTTCCACCAGATGCTTCACCAGAGATAGACCAAGACCGATGCCGTCACCTTTTCGAATCATGGTGTTTGAATCCACCTGACCAAATGGTACCAGCACAAGATCAAGATCGTCTTCGGAAATCCCGATACCGGTATCGGCCACACTGACCCGGATCGCATTGTCCTTATCAGTTTCAACATTTATATCCACATGCCCGCCGCTCAACGTGTACTTGACCGCATTATCAATCAAATTGAGCATCATTTGCTTAACCCGTAATTCATCGCCAAAAAGCTTTGGCAGCCCTTCAGAAACCGTGACTGACACTTTTATATTGGACGCTGTGGCTCGCGGTGAAATGATATTCCTGACCGTTTCGGCAATTTCGTTCATGTCCATGTTTTCTTCGTCGAGCGTCATGGCACCGGCTTCAATCTTGGAAAGATCAAGGATATCAGAGATCAGTTGCAGCAGATGTTCCCCGGCTGTTGCCACGATTGAAGCGTTCTCAAGATACTTCTTATCACCAAGGGGACCATGCATTTCGCTGGCGGCAATCTGCGAAAACCCAATGATAGCATTTAGTGGCGTGCGTAATTCATGGCTCATATTTGCCATGAATTCGCTCTTTGTGCGGTCTGCTAAAACGGCCATATCTTTTGCCAATTTAAGATCCTGCGTCCTTTCTTCGACACGTCGCTCCAGGTCATCGCGGGAATTCTCAAGTTCTTCCATCGCCTGATCACGCTCGGTGACGTCCGAATACATGGAAACATGTCCACCACGCTCAAGCGGGAACCGGCGAACATGAACACGGCGACCATCAGTCATCACGAATTTTTCTTCAGACGCTGCCCCAGCATCAATTACCCGCTCCATTTCCCTGCTGGCGATCTCGTCTAGATCACCGTCACCAAAAACACCGTGTTCAGCCAGATGGCGAAGAAGATCAGACATATGCATGCCTGGGCGCAGCCCCGACGGGTAGTACCAGAAATCTGCACAACGCTTGCTCCAGACAACGAGTCTCTGGTCCATATTCCAGACCGCAAATCCCTGGTCTATGGAATCCATTGTCAGCTGAACCAGCATCGAATTTTGGGAAAGCTCCGCTGTGCGGTCACTGACAAGGCGCTGGAAGCGGATGTTCTGTATCATCAGGCCGTAGAAAATAATAGCCATCAACACGGTCAGGATCGACCCGGCCACACTCACCAACATACCGTACTGATCCGACGGGCCACCCAGATAGTCCGGCATGATATCCCAATGAAGGTCCCAACGGGCCTGTCCGCTGGTGATGCGGATGATCTCTGTAGCGGCAACATCCTTGGACGGTTCAAACGATCCGATGATGGGGATAAACGCGTTGGTCGCCCGCGTTTCGCTGTCGCGTTCGATAAGGCGAACCTGAATACCGTTCGGCAGGTAATCAGCAGCAAATCCGGAAAAAAACTCAACCAGATCAAGGGTTGCGGCCATCACGCCAGCTTCACCGAACAACTTCGTCGCCGTGGCAATAACCGCATGACGCGTGCCGTCTTTGTCCTGAAATGCCGGGCCAAGGATCACGTGCCCCGGCGACTGGCGCGCCGTGACGACTGCTGTTTTCACCGCCGGATGAGTCGTTAAGTCCGAATGTAGTATCAGTATATCGTCATCACGTGACACCAGGCGAACTGCAAAGCTTTCAAATGCATCCGGTGCCTGTTCGGTTGGCTTTCCGATAATAGTCAGTTGCGCCCCGTGATTCTGTTCATATGCGGCCCGGCCCTTGCGGAGAACCCTTTGTGCGTAAACAATCGAACCAAAAGTGACGTCAGGATCCCAGGATTCAGCAGCATCAATGAACTTGAAAAACTCTTCCTGGGTCGGGCTGTCCTTGTCGCCAAGCTGTCCCGAAATTGCGCGAAGATTAACCTCAGCCTTGGAAATCCAGAACAGCACGCTTTCCGTCATGCGACGTGAATCGATTTTGCCCTTGTTTATCCACTCGTCATATGCGGTCGCACGCAAGCGTTCTCCGGTTAGGACAGACGCACCAATCCCGATCACAACAAACCCGATCAGGACCACGCTCATGGCTAATTTTCGCCTGTCGAATTTCATCTGGACTTAGGGCCCCCTATGATCAGGCAATTCGCATTTAGCGTGTTCTGCTGATTCATATTGTCAGGAATTCGCACATGCTTAACGCAATGAAATCACAACCCTGATTCAATAACAATAGGCGAATTGTGGTATCTTCTCACGCAACCTGCCCGCAGGCATGCCCCGATGCCCAGGCCCATTGGAAATTAAAGCCGCCGAGATGCCCCGTTACGTCAACGGCTTCGCCGATGAAATAAAGGCCGGAAACTGACTGGCATTCCATTGTTTTTGACGACAATTCACGGGTATCGACGCCGCCGACGGTCACTTCCGCCGTGCGTTCGCCTTCCGATCCATTGGGCGTAACGCGCCAGGCGTTGATCTGTTCAGCTAGCTGGCGAAGCGCCTTGTCCGGGGTTTCGGCCAGACGATTATGACAACCTGTCCAGTCAATCAGCTTCTGAACCAGCACCTTCGGCAGCAGCGTCGCCAAAATTGTACCGACCTCTTTTTTCGGATCACTGGCTCGCGCCGCTTTCAGGTATTCAAACACATCAGTTCCCGGCAGCATATTAATGGTGATCGTATCCCCCTCGCGCCAGTACGAGGAAATTTGCAGGATCACGGGACCGCTGAGGCCGCGGTGTGTGAACAGCAATGCTTCCGCGAAACGTATCTTGCCAAGCTTGACCGTCGCCTCCACGGAGACACCGGACAACCCTTCAAGCTTTTTGAGCATCGACGCATCGAACGTCAGCGGCACCAGCCCGGGGCGTGGCTCGATTATGTTAAGACCAAATTGATTGGCGATTTTGTATCCGAACCGGGTCGCGCCCATCTTCGGAATAGACGGCCCGCCGGTAGCAATAACCAGAGACTCTGACGTAAATTCCCCGCGGTCTGTTTCCACCGTAAAACGATCTTTGGCCTTGTAGACTTTGCTGACGTTAGTGGATGTTTGAACGTCTACCCCCTTCGCCTCATCCATCAGCATGTCGATGATCTGCTGGGCCGAGCCATCGCAGAAATACTGCCCGAGGTCCCGTTCGTGATAAGCGATACCGTGCTTTTCGACGAGGGCAACGAAATCATGCTGAGTATAGCGTTTGAGTGCGGAGACGCAAAAGCGCGGATTATCAGACAGGTAATTGGCGGGCGAGGCATGGCGATTGGTGAAATTGGCGCGACCACCGCCGGAAATACGGATTTTCTCTGCCACTTTTGCTGCACGCTCCAGCACGACCACTTTGCGCTCACGTGCGTGGGCTTCAGCAGCGCACATAAGGCCAGCCGCACCGGCGCCAATTATAAGGACGTCAATATTTTGCATGGGCAGGGTATAGACCAAGGGCGGGATGGGGCCAAGCGCTGGTTAACGAAGACGATTTATGCGCGAATCAGATTGATCACCAGAAGAACACTGGGTGGCAGATGCCAGAATACATCGATGGGTCTACTCAGGGTCTCGGCCTTCAGCATCTTGTATTTTTTTAACCAGATGAGGTTCCGGGATAAACGGTGCCAAAAACACCCGGTTTCAGGACTTGGCGTGCAATTTTTACCAAAAAATGCCATAGTAATACGCTGGATAGAGAATGACCCATACCTGGTCATTAAAAGGACTGAAAAACATGATCAAACCTGAGCAAAGTGCTCCAGATAGCCCCATTTCGAGCATGAGGGATTCGCTGCCAATTGATGGCGAACCGCCCAAGGCAAAACCGGTCGAGGCCGCAGCGGCGAGCACAATTGATCAGAAAGCTGACGACCTCTCAAACGCCATTCACAGCAAATTCATGGCGCTCCTGAGCGAAAAATTGGCCGCGAAAGGCGGGCACCTTTCGGCTTCTGACGTGACAGAGATGGGAGAAGAGTTCCGCCGCAACATGGATGTCATCAAGACGATGTTTGTTGAAGCCGTTGATTCCTTCAACCGCGCCCAGAAACGTTCACGCGAGGAAAACGAACGTGGCAGTGCTTTTACAAGATTGATGGTTCATAAGTTCGAACACCAGTTCGTTGAAGACCGCAAACTCAAGGATAACCCCTATGGGCTGTCGAGACGCATGCTACCGGGGTTCATGAACGCGCTACATACCATGGTCGGCGCCCAGAAACAGGCTGATTACGAAAAGCAGGCCTCGGAAATTATTCATAAAGTCGGCAAGGACAGTAACGGTGATGTGGATTGGGAAAAGGTTTACGCCACACCGGGGGCGCGGATGATTTCGTTGGGCGCTGAGATCGAACTGGCGCAGCACTTCAAGAAATCGGATAAAAGGATCGACTGGCTGTTGGCGATGGTCAATTCCAATCTGATCCCGCTTGATGACGGGCTACCTGGTTCCGACTGGAAGTTCACCAGGGCTGGTGCCAATCAGGTATTGCGCGCCATCTTTTCTAGCTTGAAGACAACGCTTGATGACAAGACCATCCGCGCCAAAATCATCAAGAAACTTGGGCAGGATGCAATGGATGTCCTGGATGCTGTCGCCGAGCGCTTTCAGTAATTTGCGCGTACCGGGCACTATATAAAGCTGCCTTCCTTGACGGTTGCCGATCTCATGCCGTCCGGCGTCTCAACCTCAACTCGCGTCCCATCATCCCAATGGGTCATCCGGATCATGCCAATGGCCACATTGGTTTCAAAATCCGGCGACCACGCCGCAGAAGTAACCCGCCCGACCCGCTTGCCATTAGCAAACACCGGCCATATTTCAGTGCACGGTGGCACCCTGTCCCCATCAATGGTCAGGCTTCGGATTTGCCGCACCGGACCTTCAACGGCAACGCGCAGCAACGCATCGCGGCCAACACAGCCAATTGCCGTCTGCGTCTGACAGAACTTGCCGAGACCACATTCGTGCGGCGTATTTTCGCGAGTCATATCATTGCCATAAGACAATAACCCGGCCTCAATCCGCTCAATCAAGTTGGGGCCACCGGCGCGAACATTCAGATCCTCACCTGCGGCAAACAACGCATCCCAAAGCGGCTCACCCAGATCAAACCCATCGACGTAAATCTCAAACCCGCCCTGTTTTGAGTAACCGGACCGAGCAACGATAAGGTCGCGTCCTTCAAAGGGCAGCATAAAATAGCGAAAGAAGCGAATGTCGCGCACGGTTTCACCAAACACCCGCGCCATCAGGTCATCTGCCTTCGGGCCCTGTACCGCGAGTGGCGAAACATCAGGTTCATCAACATCGACTTCCAGATGCATGCCGTAAACCAGCCCCTTGATCCAGTAGAGCAGATCGCTGTCGGCGATGGAAATCCAGTACCTGTCGTCGGCCAGCTTGATCGTCAGCGGGTCATTCAGCAAACCGCCGGTCTCGTCGACCATCGGCGTATAATAGCACTGCCCTTCGGTCATATGGCCAAGATCACGCGGGGTCAGCATCTGCAGCAATCGCGCCGCATCCGGGCCGCGCACTTCAACCTGACGCTCGCAAGCCACATCCCAAACCTGCACGTCCGTCTTGAGGTGCTGGTAATCGGCCTCAATCGACTCGAACATCGCCGGCAGAAGCATATGGTTATAGACTGTATAGGCCTTAACCCCGCTTGCGGTTACGCGGTTGGAAAAAGGCGTCTGACGGGTTCGTCTGGAAACGGAAAGCAGAGGTGAACTCATGGCATGATTCCTTCGCATGAGAGACAGGGCTGGGCCGTTGATCTGACAAAAGTCGACGGGGTAATACGTGAAGGAGATGGCGTAGTAAACACTTCTTTTCGGTGCCTCTACAGAGCAACTCTTGCAGAAATATGCCGACGACGTAATGATGGCCGCCATTGAGACCTAAAAAGGATTGGTTGATGGATTTTCAACTCACGGACAAGGTCGCTCTTGTCACCGGTGGCAGCCGGGGAATTGGCCGCTCCGTGGCGCTTACGCTTGCCGAACAGGGAATGCATGTGGCGATCTGCGGCCGCACAAAAGACAGCCTGGAGACAACGGCTTCGGACATCCGCGCCCTTGGCGTCAATGCCTGGGCCATTCAGGCCGACGTCAGCCGCAAGGAAGATATCGAGAGCCTCGTTGCCGAAACTGCCGAAGCCACCGGGCGTATTGATGTTCTGGTAAACAATGCTGTGACCTCAACCAGCGCCACCTTCGATGAACTGACGGACGATCTTTTCCAATACCACATTGATGTCAAACTGATGGCCTATATACGCATCGCGCGCCTTGTGCTGGCACATATGGAGCGACAGAGTTGGGGGCGCATCGTCAACATCGGCGGCATGACAGCACGGATCGTTGCCCCGCTTCGTGTCACCAATGGTGTCGTCAACGCAGGTGTCGCCAATTTCACCAAGCAACTGGCAAGTAGTGCAGCGCGCCACAACATTACCGTCAACTGCGTCCATCCCGGCTACACAGCAACCGAACGCATCATGCAGATTTTCGAACGCGAGGCGAAAGAATCAAACACCGATATCGAGGCCATCATCGCCAAACGCACGGGCGATATCCCTCTGGGCAAACTGATCCGGCCAGAGGACATTGCCGCTGCCGTTCTCTATTTCTGCTCGCCACTGGCCGAAATGGTCACCGGACAATCCATCGCCGTTGATGGCGGATCGGGTGAGGCGGTCATCTATTAGAGTGTTTCCGGGGATTTTTGGATCGCCGCAAAACCACGTTCGCGAATGAGCCCATTCGCTCCGGTTTTGCTAAAGGGAATGGCCCCGGTAGAAATATCTCAATTGGCCCTTTTGATATTCAGGATATGCGATAAACAAAGGTTCCAATATTTTCAGGTCAGGAACCGTCATGTCAGAACGTAAAAATGAGCTTGGGTTGCCCATCGGTTTCGCTGTGGACGGCTGGAGTCCCCGCGATTTACCACCCCGCACCCCCATGCAGGGGCGGTATTGCCGGGTCGAGCCGCTGGATATGGCGCGCCATGCTGAAGACCTCTATGAGGCCAATTTTAAAGACGCTGATAATCGCATCTGGGTTTACCTCCCCTATGGCCCGTTCAAGGACTTTGCGACCTACAGTCAGTGGATGGAATCAGCCTGCCTGGGAGCAGACCCGTTGTTTCATGCCATCATTGACCCTGAAACTGAGAAAGCCCTCGGCATCGCCAGTTACCTGCGTATTGACCCGGCCAACGGCGTCATTGAGGTCGGACACATCAATTACGCACCCGCCCTTCAGCGCACGGCAGCGGCGACCGAAACCATGTATCTGATGATGAAACGTGTCTTTGATGAGCTTGGATATCGCCGCTACGAATGGAAATGCGACAACCTGAACGCCAGATCAAAACGCGCTGCCGAACGCTTTGGTTTCACCTTTGAAGGCATTTTCCGACAAGTCGTGGTGACCAAAGACCGCAACCGCGATTCCGCCTGGTTCGCAATCATCGACAAGGACTGGCCCGCCATCAAGGCAGCCTTTGAGGGCTGGTTATCACCAGACAATTTCACCGCAGAGGGGCAGGAGAAGCGGTCCTTAGGGGATTTTAGAATTTGATTCGACAGTCGCCTGAGTGGTACCCTTTCATGAGGCGATACCGAGGAGGCGTTCATGGCACGGATTCCAATTTTACTCAGCGTCGGTGCGGCACTTGCGCTGTCAGCGTGCAGTGTCCTCCAGCCACCCGCAGGTCCTTCTGAATCTGCCTCTATAATTAAATCCGGCACACCAACGCCCGTCGGATATTCCCTGTCCGGTCAAAATGAGATGCAGTCAGTCCAACATTGGGACGTTCTGGCGCGCGAAGTTGTCAAAGGATTCCCGACGGAAAACAAACGCCCGATTTATGTCTCTCCCCCGGATGCAAGCATGCCATTTTCAAAAGCATTTTATGGCTACCTGACAACCAGTCTGATGATACAGGGACATAACGTCGCCTTGGACCCGACCGGGGCCGATCGGGTACATGTCTCGGTGCAACGCGTTCATCATGAACATATGCCCATCAAACCGCCGCCCGGCGTGACCAGCGTGCTGGCTTTAAGCGCCTGGCTCATCGACAGATCAAAAATGATTCTGATGCCAGCTATCGGTGGCGCCGTCATAGGCGAAGGCATTATGGCCCTGCCGTACTTGCGAACCGACGCTTTTTCCGAAGTTGTGATCTCGGTTTCACTGGTTCGTGGCAACAGCATCATTGCCAGATCATCAACCGGCTTCTATGTCGATAACCTCGAACTGGCACAATACGCACCAACTTACCCTGAAGCGCCATTGCTTGTTCAGGCTTCCAGTGCGGACAGAGCAGCAATGCCCGTCAAAACCTTTCGTGTGGTTTCCCCCGCGGAGTATCTGCAATGAAAACAGTACGAAAACTGATCGCCGTCGCGTCGCTGACATTTCTGAGCGCGGCCTGTCTGCCATCAGGAGAATCCGCCCAGGTTCTCGACAGTCCCTCGGTCGCCTCGTCATCAGCCAACGGAATCATCCGCGCGACTTACGCTGCCGCCGACAGATTGTTGCAAACCAGCCAGTCACAAGTAAACCCGACCAAGCCGCTGCTGGTCACCAGCCTTGTTGACATCAACAATTATGAAAATTCATCGCCGTTCGGGCGCATGGTCCGTGAACAGGTAATGTCGCGCCTCGTCAGTTCCGGCTATTCGATGGTTGAAGTGACGCTTCGCAATAATCTTCTTGTGCGTCAGGGCGGCGGGCAGTTCATGCTGTCGCGCAACGTCATGGACATTGGCAACGAACGCGGTGCGCAGGCGATTATCGTCGGCACTTATACGGTCGCGGTGACAGACCTCTTCGTCAATCTTCGCCTGATACGCGCCAATGACGGACATATCCTCTCTGCGGTCGATTTTGCCGTGCCGAAAGACAAAAACATAACCGCCATGGTCCCGCCCCTGACGCGGCATGTGACGAGCGGGTATTAGGAACCATTCATTTGAACACACCCTCTTTTATTGATCCCGTCACCCGGGAAACATATCCGCTCGACACACCGATCTGGCGCTCGCCTACCGGCGGGCAATTAATGATCACCCCTCTCGCCGGGATAACCCGCCACCAGATTGACACGAGCATTCGATCACTCTGGCGTTACCAGGAATCATTCCCCTTAAAGATTGAGAAACCAGTTTCAATGGGTGAAGGGTGCACACCATTTCACCGCAGTCATTTTGACGGCCTGCCCTGTTCGTTCAAACTGGAGTGGGTATCGCCAACAGGATCGTTTAAGGACCGCGGTGCATCAGTGATGTTGTCGATGTTGAAACAGCTGGGAATCACCTCAGTTCTGGAAGACAGCTCCGGCAATGGCGGTGCTGCGATCGCGGGATATGGTGCAGCGGCAGGGATGGACGTCAAAGTGTTCGTACCCGCCTCAACCTCGCCAGCAAAAATCGCCCAAGCGCAGGCATATGGTGCCGATATTGTCATGGTCCCCGGCCCCCGCGAAGCCACTGAAGCAGCAGCCATCGCGCTTGCATCTACAGTTTTTTATGCCAGCCACAACTGGCACCCTTTCTTTTTGCAGGGCACAAAAACGCTTGGCTATGAAATCTGGGAGGATCTCGACTTTAAGGTGCCCGATAACATCATTATTCCAGCGTCGGCCGGGAGTAACCTGCTCGGCTGTTATATTGCCTTTAAGGAACTGATCGCATCGGGCGAGATTAAAAAACTACCCCGCCTTTTTGTCTCCCAACCCGCTAACTGCGCGCCACTGCATGCCAGTTTTGAAGCTGGCGTGGATGATTATGTGGTTGAGAACTTCAGACCGACAATCGCCGAAGGAACAGCAATAAAGCGCCCTCTTCGCTTGCTCGAAATGCTAAAGGCTGTTCGTGAAAGTAACGGCGCAACCGTGACAGTCGAAGAGCAAGAGATCGTCGACGCCAGCCTCAAACTCGCGAAATCCGGAATGTACGTAGAACCGACGTCCGCCCACGCAGCAGCGGCATTTGCCAAGCTTCATGTTCAAAATATGATTAATGAGGGCGAGGAAACCGTCGTCATCCTGACCGGTGCCGGATTGAAAGCGACATCATTTTATGCGGATCAGTTTCCGGTGGCGAACGAGTTTTGAGCGCTATTGACATGCGACCACCTTGAATACCCACAGAAGAAATAAGGATTAACACGCGCTTCATCTGGTAGAAATTGCCACCTGATAAGATAGCTCGAGTAGATTTGGCTAAAAAGGGGGGGTAGCATGCTTGAGGCCGGATATCCGGAGAACGAAGATCAACGTCTACAGGCGCTCTATGAATACGATATTCTGGACCGTGATGTTGATGCTATCTTTGATACCGTCATTCGAATAGCAGCCGATGTCTGTGATGTTGATATTTCCGTGATCGCCCTGATTGACCATGACCGCCAGTACTTTCTCGCCCGAAACGGCATGAAACCCAAGGAAACGCCTCGTGCCATCGCGTTTTGCGCCCATGCCATCCTTGAGCCCCATAAGACATTCGAAGTCCCCGATCCGGTCAATGATCCGCGGTTTTGTGATAACCCTCTGGTGACCGGCGAAATCGGTGTCCGGTTCTATGCGGCACAACCACTAACAACTGCGGATGGTTACGCGCTTGGGGGTTTATGCCTACTTGGACGCCAGGCAAAAGAGCTCACTGACCTTCAACGAAAAACATTACAAAACCTTGGCACGGTCATCATGACCCTGTTTGATTCTCGCAAAAAGGCGATTGGGTCCGAGATATCACTGACCCGTGCGAAAGAAGAAGCGGAAACCGCGAGTGCCGCAAAATCTGAATTCCTGAACACAGTTAATCATGAAATCCGCACACCACTGACTTCACTCCTTGGCTCCCTTGGGTTGCTACTGGGAGGCATTGGCGGTGAACTCTCGAATGATGTCCGCCTGTTGGTCGAGGTTGCACATCGAAACGGCACCCAACTCCTACGCCTGATTTCCGATCTCCTCGATTTTCAGAAGATGGATGCAGGGATGATGGACTTTGATATGGTCCCGCAGGATTTGGCCGTACTTATCAATGAAGCCGTCGATGCCAATCAGCAATATGCCAAAACCCTTGGGACATCGATCACCCTGCTGAGATGTCCGAAAAAAGTTCCTGTGTCGGTCGATTCGGGTCGATTTGCCCAGGTCATGGCTAATCTGGTTTCCAATGCCTGTAAATATTCCCCACCGAAATCCCCGGTCGAAATATCGGTGGCACAAAAAGGCAAGCGCGTTTGGGTTTCCGTCACCGATCATGGCCCCGGCATCCCGAAAGAATTCCGCAGCAAACTCTTCGAAAAATTCTCGCAAGCCGAAACCCCGGAAAACCGCGAGCACGCAGGCACCGGTCTCGGGTTGGCAATTGCCCAAAACATTATCGAACGACATGGTGGGAGCATTAATCTCGAAAGCAGTACAGCGGCAGGTTCAACGTTCAGGTTTGATCTGCCGATTGTTTGAGAGCAGGCTAAATCAACAAAACGCCTTGCGTATATCCAATTGCCAGTTGAACCGTATGGCGAAGCCGCCTTCGAAGGTTCTGGTGACACGGCCGGAAAAGGTTGAGACGCCGCCGAGAATCAATTTCACCATCTCGCCAATCTCCACCGGTTTATCCTCTGCCTGGGTTCCGGCGGGATAGTCTACGGCAATACCGGATGTGGAAATATCGCGGAGCGCCCCGCCCCGGTATGGCCTGCCACTGTTTACACTGATAACACGGCTCGCTTTCGTACGGGAAGAATCGCGCCGTTCCCGCAGGCCGGATCCTACTTCTTTTCTGCGTTCTGCGATCATGTATGGAACCCCTCCCTGGCAACCTCAGCTATAGTCTTGCCATAGATACATCATCAACATGAACCCAGTATGTATGCCGCCTAAAAGCCATATTAAAACCTGTTAAATTGGGGTTTTACATCCGGCTTACGCAGCTTTTGCGCGACAAAAAATGCGGAACCTGCCCGAAGATACGATAGGGATGGCTCAATTTGGGAAACCTTTTGAGCGGCCCGATGATTTCTCTTCGCCGCGCCTTTGTTATCAGGTGCCATTTTCGCGATCAGGTTCTGTCAGGGTTTCGCCTGCCCTATTGCAGGCTCACAGGGCATCAAAATTAATTGGCACTGCGTCGCCAAGCCAGAGCGCGTTATCGCTGTGGTCGGCGAGGTCATCTCCGGTGACCGGATGAACCAGTATCGACAGATCACCCCGGTTCAGCATCATCCACGGCACCACCCCAGCGAAACGCAGGGCCGGGAAGTTGACCTGCAGCATGGGCACAAAATGCGGCCCGCCCGGGACTTCCCGGGTCATGCCCATGATGCCATCAAACTTGGCAATCACGCATTGGCGCACCCGCTCGGCATCGGCCATGGCGTCATAATCGCCTTCCGGGAAATAGATGTGGATATGATATTCGACGATTTCTTCTGCGTTCATAACTGCCCCTTTCCCCCTTCATATGGACGCTTGGGGATCAGGGCGCAAACCAAAAAACCTTATACGGGTATGAGATTTTCCGGGGCTACGTCAGGCCAGATTAGCGCGGATGCGTTCGGCCAGTTTATCGATCTCGTCCATATCGCCGGGGTTTATGCCCCAGTTCATTTTCATCTCATCACCGTTTGTGCGCGGCACCACATGCATATGGATGTGAAACACCGACTGCGCTGCGCCGGGGCCATTGGCCTGCAAAACATTAATACCATCTGGCTCAACCGTTTTATTCACGGCCCGCGCTAGGCGCTGGATGCCGTTGATCGTCGCAGCGGCCCATTCGTCAGGCGCTTCATAAATATTTGCTGTATGAAATTTCGGAATGACCAGCGAATGACCGGGCGACACCGGATTGATGTCCATGAAAGCGAAGGTCTGATCATCTTCAAAAATCTTGAAGCTCGGAATTTCGCCTCTGATAATTTTGCAAAAGATGCAGTCGTCATCGAGATGCTTATGCTCACTCATCAATCTGTTTCCTTTGACGTTTAGTTTCTGATTTTTCTTTGCCGCGATCCAAACCCGCCGACAACAGGCACCCTGGAGAGATCCTTTTTCTTGATCGTCCTCACATAGGCCATCAGATCATTAAGGGTTTCGTGCGTAACGGTAAATTCTGTCGCATAGGCAGGCGCTTTTGACCAGCGTGGCACATCCGGTACACGCACGAAAACAGGATGTGGGCGACGCTCAAAAAAAGTGCGAAAGCGCTCAAACCCATCTTCCAAGCCAACAAGCAACGGAAATGACGGGGTTGAGCCGATGCCGCCGAATTTGTTGAAATCCCCGATCACATGACAGCGCGCGCAATGGGTGATCGACAGTTCCCGACCTTTTGATACATCACCATCGGCCAGCGCCGGAAAGGCGACCAGCAGCATCAGCAGGGATAGTATCAGACTTCGCATGGATAACGTTATAGCGAACTTGCCGGACTTCGTGAATTAATCTTTGTTGCCTAGTTCCAGCGCCGCCTGCGCTGCTGCCAGACGCGCAATCGGCACCCGGAAGGGTGAGCACGACACATAGGTCAAGCCGATCTCCTGACAGAAACGCACAGATGCCGGATCACCACCATGTTCACCGCAAATGCCCATCTTCAGGTCGGGGCGAACTCTGGTTCCGCGTTCAACGCCGATTTTGACCAGTTCACCAACACCTTCCTGATCGATGGTCATAAATGGATCATCGGCCAGAACACCTTTATTGTGATAGACCTCCAGGAACGGGGCCGCGTCATCTCTTGAGAAGCCATAGGTCGTCTGCGTCAGATCATTGGTACCAAAGCTGAAAAACTCCGCAGTCTCGGCGATTACATCCGCTTTCAGGCACGCACGCGGCAATTCAATCATGGTGCCGACCAGGTATTTCAGCTCAACACCTTCACGCTCAGAAACCTCGCCCGCGACCTTATCGACTACGGCTTTCAGGAAATCAAATTCCGGCTTGTCGATGATCAGTGGGATCATCACTTCCGGTTCTACATGCTTGCCTTCCTTGCTCAGGATGGCCGCCGCCTGAAAGATTGCACGGGCCTGCATCTCGTAAATTTCTGGATAGGTTATGCCCAACCGGCAGCCACGGTGCCCGAGCATCGGGTTGGCTTCATCAAGTTCAATCTTGCGTAATTCAAGGGCGCGTAAATCTGTTCCAGCAGCCTCCGCGATTTCCTGCAATTCTTCAGTGGTGTGAGGCAGAAACTCGTTCAATGGCGGATCGAGCAGGCGGATGGTTACCGGCAGGCCCTCCATGATCCGAAACAGTGCGGTGAAATCATCACGCTGATAGGGTAGCAACTTATCGAGCGCCACGCGCCGCGTCGCTTCATCAGACGCCAGGATCATTTCACGCATATGGACGATGCGTTCCGCGTCGAAAAACATATGCTCGGTCCGGCTGAGGCCAATTCCTTCAGCGCCAAACTTACGCGCCGTCTCTGCATCGACTGGCGTTTCCGCATTGGCACGCACACCCATAGTGCGAACCTCATCAACCCACTCCATAAGCTTCCCGAAATCACCGCTCAGTTCGGGCTGTACTGTTGCCACTTCACCCAGGAACACGGAACCTGTGGATCCGTCCAGCGTCACCACATCACCTTCGCCCAGCGTGCGACCCATGGCGAGCAACGTCTTCGCCGCATAATCAACACGTAGCTCGCCAGCACCCGACACGCAGGGTTTACCCATACCGCGTGCAACCACCGCCGCGTGAGATGTCATGCCGCCGCGTGTGGTCAGAATACCTTCTGAGACATGCATACCATTAATGTCTTCAGGGCTGGTTTCGGTGCGGACCAGAACAACCTTCTCGCCACGCGCGACCCAAAGCTCCGCTTCATCGGCATCAAACACAATCCGCCCGGCAGCAGCACCGGGGCTTGACGGCAGGCCACGGCCAATCATTGTGCGCTCGGCGTCCGGGTCAAGGGTGGGGTGCAAAAGCTGGTCAAGCTGTGCCGGGTCAAGTTGCATGATGGCTTGTGATTTGCTGAGAACACCTTCGTCCACCATGTCACATGCGATCTTCAGCGCAGCTTTCGCGGTCCGTTTACCACCACGGGTCTGCAGCATCCAAAGCTTGTTTTGCTGGACCGTAAATTCCATGTCCTGCATGTCTTTGTAATGATGCTCAAGGCGTTCACGAACAGCGTCGAGATCAGCATAAATTTCGGGCATAACCTCTTCCATAGATAGAAGGTCGGATCCCGTTGCCGCTTTTTCGGCGATCGTCAGTGGCTGCGGCGTGCGGATACCGGCAACCACATCCTCACCCTGCGCATTGACCAGAAACTCACCATAAAACGCGTTTTCGCCGGTCGATGGGTTACGCGAGAAGCAAACCCCGGTGGCGCAGTCATCACCCATGTTGCCAAACACCATGGCCTGAATATTGACCGCTGTCCCCCAGTTGGCCGGGATATTGTGCAGCCGGCGATAGGTATTGGCGCGGTTGTTCATCCAGGACCCAAACACGGCCCCGACGGCGCCCCAAAGCTGCTCGTGCGGGTCTTGTGGGAACGGATTGCCGGTTTCGGTTTCGACCGTAGCAAGGTAATTTTTGACCACGGCTTTCCAGTCATCGGCGTTCAGCTCCGTATCAGACGAATACCCATGATCGTCCTTGTGATCATCCAGAACATCTTCAAAATTATGATGATCAACGCCAAGCACCACGTCGCCATACATCTGGATAAAGCGTCGGTAGCTGTCGTAGGCGAAACGTGCATCGCCGGAACGAGTTGCCAGCCCTTCGACCGTATCATCGTTAAGGCCAAGGTTCAGAACCGTATCCATCATGCCCGGCATGGACGCCCGCGCACCGGAGCGAACGGAAACCAGCAACGGGTTCTCCGTAGAACCAAATCCGTTTCCAAGCGTGCTCTCGATCTCCTTCATCGCCGTCTCGACCTGAGATTTCAGGTCCCCCGGGTAGGTGCGCTCATTATCATAGAAATAAACGCAGACTTCCGTCGGGATCGTGAAACCCGGCGGCACCGGAATACCGAGGCTCGACATCTCGGCCAGATTGGCACCCTTGCCACCCAACAGGTTTTTCATACCGGCATCGCCCTCGGCTTTGCCATCACCAAAACTGTAGACCCATTTCGTCATTGCTTATCTTCTACCCCTCGATTTTCGAGAAATCAGCAACACCATCCAGCGCTGACCTGATCATCGACAAAAGTTTCAATCGGTTTTCACGCAAACCCGCATTATCCGCATTAACCGTAACCGCATCAAAAAAGGCGTCCACCGGCCCGCGCAGTTTCGCCAACGCCGCCATGGCATCGCCAAACCGCTCGGCGGATACAGCTTCTGAAATTAACGGCATTTCAGCCACCAACTGGGCGTGCAGGGATTTCTCTTCATCCTGCTCTAATGCATCGGGATCAGCAGACACAGCATAGCTCCGCCCGTCTTTCTTTTCCTCGATTTTAAGAATGTTCGCCGCCCGTCGATAGGCAATCAGAAGGTTCTCACCATCCTCGCTACCAAGAAATTCAGACAGGGCATCGACACGTGCCAGCAGGCGAACCAGATCATCCTCGCCACCCAGAGCAAATACGGCGTCGATGTGATCATGCTTCACGCCCTTTTCTTTAAGATGAACTTTCAGGCGATCGGCAAAGAAGGAGAGAAGGTCGTCGGCAAGATCACTACTGGCATCATAGTGATTTAATGCTTCTCTAAATATCTTGGAAAGTGGAAGGCCTTTCAGATCATTCTCAAGGATCAGCCGGATCACACCAAGTGCAGCCCTACGGAGCGCATATGGGTCTTTTGAACCGGTGGGTTTTTCGTCAATCGACCAGAACCCAGCAAGCGTATCGATTTTGTCCGCCAACGACACACAAACGCTTGCAGGGTTCGACGGGCATTTGTCGCTGGGGCCTTGAGGTGAATAGTGCTCTGCAATAGCATCTGCCACGTCAGCATTCTCGCCATCATGTATGGCATAATACCGCCCAACAACGCCTTGCAAATCAGGAAATTCACCAACCATACCAGTAGAAAGGTCAACTTTAGCCAACTCTGCCGCTTTGTTAACAACACCCGTATCTGCCCCAGGCACATACTCGGCAACGCCAATCGCTACAGCGGTATTACTGGCAACCTTCTCATCCAGCGTCCCAAGCTTGGCATGGAACACTCGGTCTTTAAGCGCTGGCGCTTTCGAAGCGAGCGTCGTCTTGCGGTCCTGATCCCAGAAGAACTTGGCGTCGCTAAGACGTGCGCGGAGAACGCGTTCGTTACCGGCGACGACTTGCTTCCCGCCGTCCGTCGTTTCCGTATTGGCGACGACGATGAAGCGGTTGGCGAGGTTGCCGTCTTTATCGAGGCACGAAAAATATTTCTGATGCTTTTTCATGGACGTGATCAGCACTTCCGGCGGCACTTCCATAAATTCGTCATCAATCGTGCCCATCAACACGACCGGCCACTCGACCAACCCGGCGACTTCATCGAGAAGCCCAATGTCGTCTTTAAGCACCAGGCCTGCCGCCGCAGCCAGTTTTTTGGCTTCGGTTTCGATCAATTTCCGGCGCTCTGTCCGGTCGATCATCACCTTGGCGGCACGGAGTTTTTCTTTGTAGTCGGCAAAGTTGGAAACGCTGACCGCACCGGGGCTCAGGAAACGATGCCCAATGGTTTCAGCGCCAGCCGTGCGCGGACCAAATTCAAAAGGCACCGCCCTGCCATCGAACAGGCAGATCATCGAATGGATAGGACGTACCCAGCGCAAGCCATGTGATGCCCAGCGCATGGACTTGGGCCAGGGCAGGTTCTGCAAAGCCGTCGGAATAATGTCGGCGAGAACTTCTGCGGTCGCACTACCCTTCTTCTCGACAATGGCGAAGTAAAACTCGCCCTTCGGCAATTCGCGAATTTCAGCCTCATCAATGGACGAGAACCCGTTGGCTTTCATGAACCCGGCCAAGGCCTGCTCGGGTGCACCAACCTTTGGGCCTTTGCGCTCTTCATTGATGTCCGGCGTTGCGGTTGGCAGGCCATCAATGACCAGCACCAGACGGCGTGGTGTGACATGGGCTTCGGCGCTCGTGAATTCCAGCTCCGCTTTTTTCAAGCCATCACAGACCAGACGTTTCAGATCATCCGCCGCACGCGCCTGCATGCGGGCCGGGATTTCTTCGGAAAGTATTTCGAGGAAAAGTTCGGACATGATTAACCTTCCACCCCCTGGCTTTTCATCCAGGCGTCGGCGGCACCTTTGGACAGGGCGCGGACACGTCCGATATAGGCCTGACGTTCAGTGACGGAGATGACGCCGCGCGCATCAAGCAAATTAAACAGGTGGCTGGCCTTCAGGCAGTAATCATAAGCGGGCAGCACCAGATCAGCGCCGAGAAGGGCGGCGCATTCGGTTTCTGCGTCGATGAAATGCTGGCGCAGCATGTCGGTGTTGGCGTATTCGAAATTGTGTTTGGAATATTCGACCTCCGCCTGATGAAAGACATCGCGATACGTTTTGCCGCCCTCTTCCTTCGGCACGCCGTCCCAGTCCAGATCGTACACATTTTCGACGCCCTGAACGTACATCGCCAGACGCTCAAGCCCGTAGGTCAGTTCAACCGGGATCGGGTTGCAGTCATAACCGCCGACCTGCTGAAAATAGGTAAACTGGCTCACTTCCATGCCATCGCACCACACTTCCCAGCCAAGACCCCAGGCGCCCAGCGTCGGGCTTTCCCAGTCGTCTTCAACAAAACGGATGTCATGAAGCGATTTATCAATGCCGAGCGCATAGAGGCTTTCCAGGTATAGTTTCTGAATGTTCTCGGGCGATGGCTTCATCAGCACCTGATACTGGTAATAATGCTGAAGCCGGTTCGGGTTTTCACCATAACGGCCATCGGTCGGGCGACGCGACGGCTGCACGTAAGCGCATTTCCAGATGTCGTCAGGTTTGCCCAATGAGCGTAGTGTCGTTGCCGGATGGAACGTGCCGGCGCCGACTTCCATGTCATAGGGTTGCAGAATAACACAACCCTTGTCAGCCCAATAGGATTGCAGTGTCAGAATAAGATTCTGAAAACAGGTTTTTTTGTTTGTTATGGCTGGCATCGCGCCTGAATTCCAACGATCTGGGAAGTTATATTGCAGGTGCGAAGTTAGCCGCCACCCCCCGGTGGGTCAAGCAGCGGAATAGGCCATGTCAGGAGAAGATCAGCCGCATTTATGACGACCGTCATCCGGCACGTAAGCGCCGCAGTCCGGGCATTGCACCATGTCTTCAACAACCGGGCCTTCAGTGCGTTTCGAGCCTGCCCGCAGATTTTCGCGCTCTGCACGTTTCTGTATTTTCTGACGCTGCCCCAGCCATTTGAAACCGTACCAGACGGCGGCGATGATGGCAGCTGTGAAGATGAGTTTCGGGAGGCTGAAAAGTCCAAACATGGTTGCCCTTGTAATCGTTCAATATGTGGAAGGTCAAGTCGTCCGGCTCTATAACCCGAACCGGTTCCAAATCATACGTTCCTCGACAGCACCCAGCAATCCATCACCCAGGTCCTGCCCAAAGCCAACGCCCAAGCCGTTTTGCAACTCAGCTCCACCAAAACGGCGTTTCCAGAATGACTGATGGGCTTTGATCGGGCGCAGGCGTACATCGTCGCCAAAACGATCACGCATGACGCTGCGAAGATCGCCAAGGCCATCAATAAGGCCAAGTTCCTTTGCCTTCGTACCGGTCCAGAACGCGCCGCTAAAAACCTCTTTATCAACACCGATCAGGCGGGTACCCCGGCGTTCCTTGACCATGCCAATAAAGTCATCATGAATTTCCGCCTGCAGGGCTTTAAGGTGTTTTATGTCCCCCGCCTTTTCCGGGCTGAACGGGTCGAGCATGGCTTTTTTGTCACCACTGGTATGGAGCCGACGCTCAATACCGTAACGTTTAAGAAGTTCGGGGAAACCAAACCCACCGGAAACAACGCCAATGGAACCCACAATCGAGCTCGATTCGGCAAAAATTTCATCGCCCGCGCAGGCCAACCAATACCCACCGGAGGCGGCAACGTCTTCAGCAAAGGCAAAGACCGGCACGTCTTTTTCCGCCGCAAGGGCGCGAATGCGTTTTGCGATTAGTGCGGATTGCACAGGTGACCCGCCGGGCGAATTGATCGCGAGCGCCACGGCTTTGAGTTTTTTCGGCTTAAAAGCGCGCTCCAGAACCGGTTCCACAGAAGCGAGGCTCAGGCCGCTTCGAAAGCCGCCCATGGCCCCAATTACACCGCTCAAACTGACAACGCTGACAAGTGGGCCGCGCTTGCCCGGACGGTATTTTGTTAACCCCGACAAAAACGCACTGATGTCATATCTATCCATGTAGTCGTCCGCTCTTTCAATAAAATATCATTATAAGCGCTAGCGCCGGATATCCAACGCATCGCCATTCACAAGAATGCCCGTGGTCTGATCCGTATAGCTGCCTCCCGGATTATGAAGAACCAGCCCGCGAGACATTGTGGTTGGGCCCTTCATACCCTTGCGGCCCTGTACAATCACGCGCTTTGCTGGCTGATACGGGTTTTCGCCACCGGGCCAGAGCGGAAAGATAACCAGTTCACCAACTCGCCCGGCCATTGCCGCGATGATTTCCTCGACCCGGTCGGCACGGTGAACAACCGTAATCGTACCCTTGGTTTTCGCCATTCTGATACAGAATGTGATCCACTCGCCAAGGGTGACGTCACCCTCCATGGTCGCCATTGCCTTTGATGGCTCCGGCGGGATTTGCCCCTGCCCGGCCCCGACATAAGGCGGGTTTGAGATCACCTGATCAAAACTATCGGGACGAAGCGTTTCCGGCGGGTTGCCGACATCGCCTTCAACGGTTTCGAAGTGATCCGCAAGTTCGTTCAGATTAGCATTGCGCTTTGCCAGATCAACGAAGTTTGGTTGAATTTCAAGACCGGTGACATTGATGTCACCCACCCGCGTCGCCACACAAAGCCCGGCCGCACCTGCACCGGCCCCAACGTCGAGAACCCGATCTCCGGCCTTGGCCGGGACTGCCGCAGCCAGAAGGACTGTATCGATTGCGATGCGGTAACCAAATTCCGGTTGCAGGCAACGAACCCGGCCATCAAGCAAGGTTGTCTCGACAACGGATTTCGGATCAGTCATCGAACTCTTTCGCTTCTTCCAGAACAATTTTTGCCCGCCAGAGGTCCTGTTCGGCGACCATGACACGGCGCTGAATAGCTGAGATACTGCCTTCCATCACACTGGCATGGGTATCAAGGACAACGGCCTCAACATCATCTCCGGCAAGCCGGGCCATCAGCCAGGAAAGAAAAACCGCATCATTTGTACGTATAAGCTCTACCATAGCGTTAAATCGTCCGACAAAATCCGTTTGAGAACATCAACTTATCTCCACCTCCGTGCTTGACCATTGGCAATTCAGATACTTATGCTCAACGGAGGCATGGGTATCGTCAAGAGAATGCACTCGTGGACGAGGCCATAACAAGACGAATAATTAGGGAGCGCCTTGTGGGTGTAGTTGTAAGCCTTGGTGACGACAAGGGTCAAAAGCCGTCAATTGATGGATTGACCGATCTGGTCAAAAACGACCTGAAAAACGTTAATGACGTCATCATTCGCCATATGGATTCGCCGGTTGAACTGATCCCGCAACTTGCAGGGCACCTGATCGCCGCCGGTGGCAAGCGCCTGCGCCCGATGCTGACCCTGGGCGCCGCCCAGCTTTGCAATTATTCGGGCAATCGCCACGTTCACCTTGCCGCCTGTGTTGAATTTATCCATACGGCAACGCTGCTCCACGATGATGTGGTTGACGAAAGCGACCTTCGGCGCGGTGAAGCGTCGGCAAATGCACTGTTTGGCAATCAGGCCAGCGTACTTGTTGGCGATTTCCTGTTCAGCCGGGCGTTTGAATTGATGGTCGAAGACGGCTCTCTCGAAGTTCTGAAAATCCTGTCACACGCATCAAGCGTCATCGCCGAAGGCGAGGTTCTTCAGCTGATGACGACCAATGATACGGAAACCGGCGAAGATACCTACCTTGAGGTCATCAAGTCGAAAACGGCACAGCTGTTTGCTGCGGCGTGTCGGATCGGTCCGGTTATCGCCGAGCGTCCCCGGGTCGAAGAAGATGCACTTGAAAGCTTTGGTATGAACCTTGGTATCGCCTTTCAGCTGATTGATGATGTTCTCGATTATTCCGCCAAACAGGCAACGCTGGGTAAAACCATTGGTGATGATTTCAAGGAAGGTAAAATCTCCCTTCCCGTGATCCTGGCCTTCCGCCGCGGTGACGAAGAAGAACGAAAATTCTGGCGCCGCACCATGGAAGAGCTGGAGCAGACGGACGACGACCTGGAACACGCGCTTCATCTGATGACCAAACATAACGCATTGACGGATTCGGTCGAGCGCGCCCGTCACTACGGCTCAATTGCCAGAGATTCGCTGGGTATCTTCCCGGAAAGCCCCATAAAAACGGCCTTCAATGACCTCATCGATTTCTGCATCGTTCGGGCGTACTAGAGGCGGTTAGGTTCTTGCCCTTGGGGAGAAGGAACGCTATAACGCGCTCGAATTTGTCGGGAAGTGGCGCAGTCTGGTAGCGCACCTCGTTCGGGACGAGGGGGTCGGAGGTTCGAATCCTCTCTTCCCGACCAATTTATTCCAACCTAAAATTCTATTCTTTTTTGTCTGTTTTCTTCGGGAACCAGGTGAGTGATGCCTGTGAGCCGCCTTTCTCGCAAAGCTCTTTCAGGATGCGGGGCGATATTTTGGATGGCAGCACACCGTTGATGACGATGGTTCCGCGGTTGAGCAATACCCAGGCCGCACTTCTGCAGGCTTCCTGCGGCACTGAAGTCGCCGCAATAAAATTCCGGCCCGCGCTCTGGCCAATCCGCAGGCTGCCGCCGAAGACATGAGTGCCCGATGGCTCTTTCACGGCGGCATCTTTCATTTGTTGGATAAACTGTAATGACTGTTCCTGGGACGTTGGCGCGGATTTTTCCTGGAGCATGAAGAACGCAGCGCCGCCAATGACACCAACGACAAGGATGCTCAACCCGATGACGATGATCCGGCGGGTCTTTCGCTCACGTTCCTGCTCTTCCTCCAGTTCATGGGCCCGGTGTTTTATCCGTCTCTCGGACTTTTCAGCAGATTTTCGCTCCTGATTATCCGTCTCCTGCTTCAAAGCTTTTTCTTTGCTGTAGGTTTCAGCAATACGGATGCGCTCATTCATGATCTGGCGGAGGATCGCAACGACGGCTTCGAGTATTTTGGGGAGGGCCTGATCGGGTGTGTCATCAGGCAGCATTTCGCTAAGCTGGGCAACAAAACGTTCAACTTCAGCCGGATCATCTTTGCGCGCGTAAAGCTTTTTGATCACAAGGATGGTCATTTCCCGGAGCGCATTTGCGGTATGCGCCCGAGAGATCAGAGGGATCAGGCCTTTTGCCGGGTCTTCAAACACCGTTTCCCAGTCAATGGTACCAGAAGGTAATTTCGGCCAGGTTGATTTATCAGCTTCAGTCATAGCGGTTGAATTTATCACATTCCTACAAGCTACCCGCAAGCCGGGATTGCAAAGTCATAACGCGCAAACCCTAAGAATGTTTGAAAATTTTTGTGTTTATCCGGGTTTTGCCGTTTTTTGTTGAAAAACAGATCGTTATTCCGCCCGGGTTCCTTTACCCGGTACAAGGCGTCATCTCCGTACTTGACCAAGCCTACTGGATAATCTGCATCCAACAATATGGCCCTATTGATTTAGTCCCGGTGATGGAGTTTCACCTTGTCCCCTGATCATCGGTGGGTTAGCGTTTCACGAATTCTCTCCATTTGGCAAATTTTGCCATATGGAACAGGTGATAATTCTAGGGATCACGGGGGAAGAAATTGCGCAGCGCAGTTATCGGTCTGATTATCGGATCTCTCGCCGGCGTGATAATCGGCGCTACCGTTGTCGGTCCACGTTTCGAAACCCAGATATCCGAAGCGCAGAACATTCCGCGGCTGACGGCGCCGAAAATGACCGATGCGGCTCCGCTCCCCGCTCAAGACCCGCCGGAAACTCCAAAAGTTATCCCACTGCAAAAGCCAGCACGGGAACCGGACACCGCCCAATCGAAGCAGCGTTGGCGGATGGCCAGTGCCTACGCTGGCACGTTGCCCATAATTGGTGATCAGGTCCGGCGCATTGAAACAGAAATCAAAAAGATTTCCGGATCAGAGTTTGAAATAGAATTTCACGAACCGGGCACCCTTGTGCCGCCTTTAGCGATGTTTGAGGCGGTTCGCTCAGGCACAGTTCAGGCCGCATTCTCAACCCCTGCACTCTGGGCCGACAAGTCCCCCGCATTCCAGTTATTTTCATCCATACCGTTCGGCCCGGGGCCTCGGGAGTATCTCGCCTGGTTTTATGGTGGGGGCGGACGAGAGCTTTTTGAAAAACTATATGACAAACATGATCTGCATGGTCTGCTCTGTGGCATGGTTACGCCTGAAAGTTCGGGTTGGTTCAAGCTGCCGATCCATAAAATCGAAGACCTGAAGGGCTTGCGGATGGGCATTGTCGGACTTGGTGCGAAGGTGATGGAAAAATTTGGCGTCATCCCTGAAATTCTGATGAACGGCGATGTATATGTCGCCTTGCAGTCAGGTGCTATTGACGCCGCAGAATTTTCGCAGCCCGCGATCGATATTAGCCTTGGCCTGCATCAGATCGCCAATCACACCTATTTCCCCGGCTGGCATCAGCCAGCTACATTTTTTGAATTGATGATCAACAAGAATTCATGGGAGGGGCTCTCTAGCAAAGCCAAAGCCCAGATTGAATCCGTTTGTGGGAACAATGTCCGTCAAGGACTGGTTGACGCAGATTCTCGCCAGTTCGCAACCCTCAAGAAGATGACGGAAATGGGAATTCACATGGAAACTTGGCCCAGGGAAATCATTCTGGCGTTCCGAAAGGCCTGGGATGAAGTGGCGCGTGAACAATCAAAAGCCGATAAAACTTTCAAACTAATATGGGTAAATATTCAGGCATTTCGTGAGGAATATGGCATTTGGAACGAATTGTCCACGCCATAAAATTGCCCTAATCTTTACATAGGTATTCATGTAAGTTGATCACAGCAGATTGGTCTGTTTAGATGCAAAGTTCAGGAAATTGCTTGAATATGAGCGTGTAGACGGGTTATCAGAGGCTACATAGATAAGATTACGAGCCATTTTCCCGGCTGTTAAATGATTTTGATAAACCTATTGGAGTAGACTAGATGATTAACCTCAAAAGACTCTTCGCTATTGGCGCTATGGCTTTGGCCGTTACGTTCGCAAGTGGTTTGACGACCAATGCTGCCTATGCCGCCAGCGGCGAAAAAGTATTTAAAAAATGCAAAGCCTGCCACGGTTTCAAGAAAAACAAAATCGGCCCGAACCTGGCCGGTATTGTTGATCGCAAAGCAGCTACCGTTGCAAAATTCAAATATTCCAAAGCCATGAAAGCTGCGGGCGCTGACGGCCTTGTCTGGTCCGAAGAGAACCTCGACAAATTCCTCAAGAAGCCGAAAAAATTCATGAAGAAAACCAAAATGGCTTTCGCTGGTCTGAAAAAAGAAAGTCACCGTAAAGCCGTTATCGAGTATCTGAAGAGCAAGTAACTCTTCCTCGATATTCAGTTAAAAAAAACGCTGCCTTCCGGATTGGGAGGCAGCGTTTTTTTCGTCTTGGTTTACGTGAGTTACGGTTTAGTCCCTGACCACCATCACCGAACATTCTGCGTGACGCACCACTCGTGCCGCATTAGGTCCCAGTAGGTAATCTTTCAGTTCCGGGCGATGCGAGGCCATGATGATCAGGTCTGCGTTGACCTCTCCGGAGATTTTGAGGATCACCTCATAGACCGTCCCTTCTCCGACAATATGCTGAACCCGAACATCATCAGTCACGTGTTCGCTGACAAATGCCTTCAACTGGGTAAGGGTTTTTTCGGCCATTTCAGCTTCGAAACCCTCCGGGAAATACTGACCGACAATACTCATGCCGAAATTCGGGACAACGCATAAAACGTGAAGATTTGCCCCCGACTGGCGACACATGTCGACCGCGCTCGGCAAAGCTTTCTGCCACGAACTTTCCTGGCCCAGATCAACGGGCAATAATATATGCTTAAACATCGCTTTCCCCTTATGCCCCAGCCGTACCAGCCGTGCGAACACGGCGGCGCTGGAGAGTGAAAATAAGACTAAACAACAGAATTGCCGGAATGTAGAACAGTTGCTTGGGTAGCCGGTCCGCCTTGACCTGAATACTGGCAATTTCGAAGTCAAAATCGATTTTCTGGCGCTCCGCCGTCGAGCCGAAGACGATATTATCGACAATCATCTTGCCGTCTTCTTTGCGAAGTTCCAGACCAGCCTCCATCAAACGATCTTTACCCGGCGCAACAGCACCCATTGGCAACATCACCGTCTTATCCACGGCTCTGCCCTCGATATCCTCGCCTTTGACTTGAATACGAATTTGCGTATCCGCTTTCATTTTGCCAGCGATATCATAGATTTCGGTTGCAGGCGCGGAGGTCAGTGGCGGGGTGATCTGGTCCATCCAGTAGCCCGGTCGGAACAATGTAAAGGCGACGAGAATCAACGCCAGAGACTCCCACAGGCGACTCTTGGCGAGAAAATACCCCTGTGTCCCGGCTGCAAACAGCATCATCGCCATAATTGCTGTGATGATGGTAATCAGCAGATGATACCAGGATTCGATCCCGATCATCAGCAGTTCCGTGTTGAAGATGAACAGGAACGGCAAAATCGCCGTACGGATATCATAATAGAACCCCTGCAGACCGGTTTTGATCGGATCCCCCCCGGAAATAGCCGCCGCCGCGAATGCCGCCATTGCCACGGGCGGCGTATCATCCGCCAGAATGCCGAAGTAGAAGACAAACATGTGAACCGCGATCAACGGCACGATCAGGCCGTTCTGCGCGCCCACAATGACAATTACCGGTGCCATCAGGCTCGAGACAACAATGTAGTTCGCCGTCGTCGGCAGGCCCATACCAAGGATCAGGCTCAGAATTGCCGTAAAAATCAACATCAACAGCACGTAACCGCCGGAGATGAACTCTACGAACTCAGCCATCACCAAACCGACGCCCGTCAAGGTGATGGTACCAACCACCAGACCCGCAGCCGCCGTGGCGACGCCGATGCCGATCATGTTGCGGGCACCTGTGATTAATCCGTCCAGCATATCATCGAAGCCTTCGCGAAGTTTTTCCGCAACACTTTCACCCGTCTTATTGAAAACGGACCTCAAGGATTTTTGGGTAATCAACACGAACAACAGGAACATGGTCGCCCAGAATGCCGACAGGCCGGGAGACAGGCGCTCAACCGTCAGGCACCAGACCAGCAAGACCACCGGCAACAGGAAGTACAGCCCGGCCTTGACCGTTGGGCCTGACTCGGGAAGTTCCGTGATCTCAATGTTGTGTTCCAATTCTGGAAATTTGGTCGAGTAATTGACCAGGGCTGCGTAGGAAATCACCAGCGCCACGGTTGCGATCCAGGGCGTTGCGCCCCCGAACACATCCTTGGTCCAGCCGAGGCCAAAATAAACAATCGCCGTTAGCACAATCATTCCAACGAGCACCGTCAGGAAGCTGAATACGGCTTTGAAAAATGGTGTCTCCGTGCGTCGCGGCAAACCCTTCATGTCCGCCTTGATGGCTTCCAGGTGAACAATATAAACGAGCGCCATGTAGGAAATCAGCGCCGGTAATGCAGCGTGAGTGATAACTTCCGTGTAAGTGATGCCGACATATTCGACCATCAGGAAGGCGACCGCGCCCATGATTGGCGGTGTCAATTGGCCGTTGGTAGAGGACGCCACTTCAACGGCGCCGGCTTTTTCAGCGGAGAAACCAACTTTGCGCATCAGCGGAATAGTGAACGTTCCGGTCGTCACCACATTAGCAATAGCGGAACCCGAGACCAGGCCGGTCATCGCCGACGACACAACAGCCGCCTTGGCCGGACCGCCGCGCATATGTCCCATCAGGGCGAAGGCGACCCGAATGAAATAGTTGCCGGCTCCCGCTTTTTCCAACAGAGAGCCAAACAGCACAAACAGGAACACCATGCTGGTCGAGACCCCGAGAGCAACGCCGTAAAGCCCTTCAGTGGTGAGATAGAAATGAGACATGGCTTTGTTGAATGAGGCGCCTTTCCAGCTTACGACTTCTGGTGCCATATGCCCAAAGAAGACGTAGCACATAAACACGATAGCGACGATCATAAGCGGGGGACCAAGCGCCCGCCGTGTCGCCTCAAGAACAAAAATGATGCCAACTGCCGAAACGATCACATCTTCCTGCGTCGGCAAACCTGGCCGCTCGGACAATTCGAGGAAGAAAATATAGATGTAACCGACAGAAAAAGCGCCGATTAACGCCATGATCCAGTCCTGAATGGGAATATAGTGGCGCGGCGACGACTTGAAGGTAGGGAACGCCGTATACGCCAGGAAAACTGCGAAGGCCAGATGGATTGAGCGTGCCTCAGTCGAATTGAACAATCCAAAATTGAATATAAATGGTAGCGGCGAAGCGTACCAAAGCTGGAACAACGCCCATGTCAGAGGCACGCACCATAATACTTTTGCCGGAATACCAGTCGGATTACGCCCACCGGTATCAGACTCGGCAATCATATCCTGAAGATCGTCTTGCGATGCTTCTGATGCTGCTTGGGTTTCTTCACTCATTCTCGTCTCCCGTAATTTCCGACTCATTGTAAGAGTCGTTTTAAATCCCCTGTTTAGCTACCCATAACCGAAGTTCGGGCAGATAATACGTGATAAATTATTACATCGTGCCGCTTTCGCGGAAGTATTTGATCGCGCCTGGGTGATAAGGCGATGCACCTATATCTTTCGCCATGTCCTTGCCCTGCAACTGACGTAATGAAGGTTGAAGTTTCGTAAACTCCCGCAAATCCTCCATCACTGCCTTGACGATGGAATAGGCAGTGTCATCAGAAGTATCTGATGTGGTCAGTACCGCAACACGAACGCCGAAGGTCGCCAAACCCTTCTCCTGCCCGGAGTAAAGGCCGGGCGAAATTTCCAGGGGCCCAAAATATGGCTGGTCCGCAACGAGCTTTTGAACCGCCTCGCCACTAACACTAACCAACGTTGCATCGCACAATTTGATGGCCTTAGCGATCGCCGAATTCGGGTGCGCAGTGGTGGTCACCACGGCTTGCACGCGGTTATGACAAAGTGCCAGATACTGTTCGGACTCCGTTAATTCTTCAGCTAGTTGAAACGATTTAGCTGTCCATCCCTGGGCAGCCATCAGCATATCCATGACACTACGCTGATTGGATCCAGGGCTTCCAATATTGACCCGTTTCCCTTTTAAGTCACCCAGTGAGTTTATGTCCGCGTCACGTCTTGCAACAATCGTAAAAGGTTCTCCATGAAGTGCCAGCAGGGTACGCAGATTATCAAACTTGGTGTCCACAAACTTAACCGGGCCAGTCTTATTATACGCGAAATGAGCCCAGTCTGTTGTCACAATCCCCATTTCAATGGCACCGTTACGAACGTTGTTCAGCACCGCCAGCGGCGTTGCCTGGTCCCCGCCATCCAGGGAAAGTGTTTCACAGGTTACACCTTGGAGGGAAACCTGAACTACACGGCATAGGGCGCGCCCAACCTGATTGTGCACAGGCGTGGTATTTCCGACGCCGACAATGATATCTGCAGCCACAACGGGACTAGCAAGGCCAAGCGAAAGGAACGCTGAAACAAAAAAACTAACTATTGATGATTTGGTCGTTATCCGACACATAACTGCCTCCTCCAGGGGATAACCGCAGCTAACCCCGTGCAATCTCAATATTCCTGAGCACTTTTTTTTGTTTTTGATTTTGGCAGATGCTCAGCCGTACCCGCATCATCTGTAAATACGGGGCATCCGTTGATGTTAGTTCATCAAAAAGAAAGAATGGCGGGCAAGCCGAAGCTTCCCCGCCACGCATCCGGATTAGTTCCAGCCGCGTTCTTTGTAGTACTTCGCAGCACCGCCATGAATTGGTGCAGAAAGACCATCCTTGATCATTTCGCTTTCTTTCAGGTTTTTGAAAGCAGGATGCAATTTCTTGAATTGTGCGAAGTTATCAAAAACCGCTTTCACAACCTGATAGACGGTTTTATCGGATGTTTTCGTTGAGCTAACGAAGGTTGCGCCAACACCGAACGTCGTGGTGTCATTGGGGTTGCCGCGATACATGCCACCCGGGATCGTCGCATAACGATAAAACGCATTGTCTGCGATCAATTTTCCAATCGCATCGTTTTTCATCGTTACCAGTACGGCGTCGCAAGTGGTTGTCGCTTCCTTGGTCAAGGCGTTCGGATGACCAACGGCCCAAGACAGGGCATCGATTTTGTTATCACAAAGAGCTGACGGAGTCTCCGCCGACTTCATTTGCGCAACCATCCCAAGTTGGTCATTTTTCATACCCATCGATGACCAGACAACGTTCCAGGTCGCTTCGGAACCGGAACCAGGGTTACCAATATTGACCCGTTTTCCGACCAGATCTTCAACCGTTTTGATGCCGGCATCTTTGCGGGCGATAATTGTCAGAGGTTCAGGATGAACGGAGAATACGGCACGGAGATCCTTAAACGGACCGGCTTTCTTGAAGGAGTCTTTTCCAGATCCGTTATAGGCGTGATACTGCCAATCGGACTGAGCAACGCCCATGTCCAACTCGCCAGCGCGAATGGTGTTGATGTTATAAACCGAACCACCCGTTGACTCGACTGAACAACGTACACCGTGCTTTTTCTTGCCTTTGTTGACCAGGCGGCAAATCGCACCACCTGTCGGGTAGTAGACGCCTGTTACCCCACCGGTACCGATGGTGATAAATTCAACAGCGCTGGCGCTGCTGGGCATTCCAGCCAATGCAGCAAAACCAGCAACAGCCGCACTTACAGCTAATGTTTTTTTCAGTTTCATTTTTCTCGCCTCCTTGAGATTGTTTCCCAATATTTTGGGTTTTAGGTTTACCCGGCGGTCTCCCTGAATGAGAAGCCCCCAACCGGTTTCCCGGGTGATGGCGCCGGTGACCAAACAAACCTTTGTTCGGCCCTCGTTCCCGTCGGGCTTCGGCCCTTCGGTCCGAACTCTGGCGCTATTCTTTTTGCCAGAGTGTCGAATTCTTTAAACAAAATTCCTAGCGCATTTTTGTTCCCATACGCTGACAGGTTCTTGCCCCTGTTTCTAATCCGGAAGTGTAACACAGGCGTTACCCGGCGCAAGCGCATGAATCTTTTGCCATACATCATCTATCCCACCGTCTCGGCTAGAACATCATCAACGGCACGACCCAATTTATCGACCAATTCCTCTAATTCAGCATCTGAAACGATGAAAGGCGGAGCCAGTAGAATGTGATCCCCACTTTGTCCGTCCGCCGTGCCTCCACCCGGATAACAGATCAATCCGTATTCCATCGCTTTGTTTTTTATCCGTGCGTGAACCTTTAGATTGTGATCAAGCGGCGCTTTAGTGGCACGGTCCGCAACCAGCTCAACGCCGATAAAAAGGCCCCGCCCGCGAATATCGCCAATATTGGCATGGTTACCAAACCGCGCATGAAGCAGGTCAACAAGGCGTCCACCCTGGCGGCGTACATTGGCCAGCAGGTCGTCATCGCGAATTTTCTTTTGCACAGCCAGTGACCCGGCGCAGGCCGCCGGATGTCCCATATAGGTATGTCCATGAAGGAAGACACCACTACCCTGGCTGAATGCATCAAATACTTTCTGAGCCACCAAAGTGGCACCTATCGGCTGGTACCCGGCACCCAGTCCCTTGGCGACAGCAACCATGTCCGGCGCAATCCCGTCCTGTTCGCTGGCAAACAACGTTCCCGTCCGCCCCATCCCGCACATCACTTCATCAAGGATCAACAGAACGCCATACTTGTCACAAATCTCCCGAATGCGTTTGAAGTAACCGGAAACCGGCGGCAGCACACCCGCCGTCGCCCCGCCCACGGTTTCGGCTATAAAGGCGGCAACGTTTTCAGCGCCAATTTTGAGGATTTCAGTTTCCAGTTCGTTTGCGATGCGCAGACCATATTCTTCTTCCGTCTCATCGTCGCGCTGGTCACGATACGGATAACAGGCCGAGATATGGCCAACGTCGATCAGCATGTCCTTATAAGGTTCGCGCCGCCACACGTTACCACCAACTGCAAGCGCACCCAGAGTATTGCCGTGATAGCTCTGCTTGCGCGCAATAAACTGCGTGCGCTTTGGTTCGCCGATCTCAAGAAAATACTGCCGGGCCATCTTCAACGCGCTTTCCACGGCTTCCGAACCACCGGATACGAAGTAAACGGCAGCCATGCCCTCAGGTGCGGCGTCGATGAGCAGGTCCGCCAGCTCTTCCGCAGGGGACGAGGTAAAGAAGGCCGTATGGGCGAAAGGCAATTCATCAAGTTGCGCCTTGATCGCTTCAACCACATCCTTATCACCATGCCCAAGGCAGGACACCGCTGCCCCGCCAGACGCGTCCAGATAACGCTTGCCCTCAGCATCAGTCACGTAGACGCCTTCACCGCTGACGGCGACGGGCATCTCGCTTTTGATCTGGCGTTGGAAAATATGGGTCATGTTCTAACTTCCGGCCTGGTTCGACGGGCCGTGCGGCCCCAATAGGCATCAAATTGCTCCAGCTGGCGTTCACTGTCTTCAATAGCGGTCAACGCACGGGTACCGTCGTTCAGTACCATCAGCGCGACCAGCGCTTCAACAGCCGCCATGGCCGGCGCCGCCGATTGGAAAAACGACGGGCTTTCATTTTTGATAATCAAAGTGTGCTCGGTCTGATCAACGATGGGGGAAACTATACTGTCCGTCAGCACAACCGCCTTGCCGCCGTTTTCAATGGCGTAATTTACGGCTTTCACCGTGGCCTGCGAATAGGGCTCGAAACTGGCGGCGAAAATGACGTCACCTTCCCCGAAGGAACGCAACCGGTCCGCAAAGGTCCCGCCACCGCCATCCATCAGAACAGAGTTGGACCGAAAAACGCTGTAGACGTAATTGAAATAGAAAACGACCGGATAACAGCTGCGCGTCCCAGCCATATAAACGCGCTGCCCTTTGGAAAGCACTTCGGCGCAGGCAACAAACCGCTCAATCCCGTTCACGGCGAAGGAATCTTTTAAATTACCTAGCGCGCCGTCCAAAACTTCATCAACAATATCGGTGAACCTGTTTTTGTCCCGCGCCTGCAATTCCTGGGCACGCCCGGTGTAATCAGCTGGATGAGAGCGCAGGCGTTTTTGAAAGGATTTCCGAAACGCATCATAACTCTCAAACTCAAGCGATCGCGCGAGACGGGTCATGGTTGTCGGTTGAACACCAGCGGCGGCAGCGACGGTACGCATTGAATTCAGGGCGACGTCATCAGGCCGGTCAAGCACATGCCGTGCCGCCCGTTGCAACTGTGGGCTTAACTGCGGAAACCGGTCGGCAATATTTTTCGCCAACTCTGTATATTCCATCGCCAAAGTCACCCCAACGTCCCTCCCTAACAACAAGCTTAGGCACAATATGAAATTGAATGCAACAAAATGATACACTTTATAAAAATTGCAACAAATGTTGCATCTGCGAAATCAACCTCTGGGAAACAACCTATAGCGGGACCGTTGCCACGACTTGTCAGACGCATTAAAGTCCCGCCGATCAAAACTTTTGGAATGCAGCCTGACCATGGATTTAAAAGACCACATTCGTTCCGTACCGGATTTCCCGAAACCGGGAATCCTGTTTTACGACATCTCAACCCTACTCGCTAACGCCGATGCCTGGCAGGTTGCGCTCGGGCGCACGGCGCGCTGCATTGGCCGCCACCAGCCAGATATTCTGGCTGGGATCGAATCCCGTGGTTTTCTGGTTGCCGCACCGCTGGCTGCACGCCTTGGGCTCGGGTTCACCATGATCCGCAAAAAAGGCAAGCTGCCCGGACCGACGATCAGCTACGAATATGAACTGGAATATGGCACCGATATCATCGAAATCCAGGAAGACGCCATCCAGCCCGGTCAACGCGTTGTCATTCTTGATGATTTGCTGGCCACCGGTGGCACACTTGGCGCGTCAATTGACCTGATCAAAAAGGTCGGCGGTAACCCTGTTGGCGCAGCCTGCCTGATCGAACTGACATTCCTGAACGGTCGCGGTAAAATTGGCGACTTGCCGTTTGACGCCCTGATGTCCTACGACGACTGATGCCAGTTCTCGCTGATTAACTCGTGAAGGTGCAAGTCTTCGATGCCTTCAAATCGATCATCAATCAGCGTGTAACCCAATTCTGATATGAGCCCGATTGAGCTTTGGTTAGCCAATTGTGAAACAGCAAGCACTCGATTAAATCCGGCCTCTTCAAAAGCATATTTGATAACCGCGCGTGACGCCTCTTGCGCCAGTCCCTTGCCCCAGTGGGACTTTAAAAAGCAAAACCGAATTCCAGGCCCGTCCTGATCGTTAACGAAGCGAAACCCGCATTCGCCGGCAAAGGCGCCGTCATCAATGCTATGCACGATCCAGATACCAAGCCCGTGTGTCTTCCAGACATCTAGATAGGTATCGAGGGTTAATCGCGTCTGTTCTGGCGTCTCTACACCATGATGCATGAGCGCCATCACTTCCTCATCACCGTGCAGCAGACAAAGGTTTTCGTAATCCTCCGGCCTGACGGGATGCAGGCGCAGGCGGTCAGTGATGAGTTCTGAAGTCATTCTGCATTAACCGATCTGAGCCCATGGCGAACAAGTTTTTTTATTACTGTCGGCAAGGCGTGGTCGGGAAACTGATCTGGCAAACACCAGATTCCATTGCCCAAATCGTTTGGCTTCGCAGCACCGACAACCAGCGACAGATGAAGATGAAAATGCGTAAACGTATGGGTGATTTCACCCGGCACTTCGCGCCACTCGCTTTGCGTCGGTGCAAAATCAACAATTTCCGCTGGCGTCCAGGGTTGTTCTCGCCAATCCGTTGAAGGGATCTCTGTCATCCCGCCCAGCAATCCTTTTTCCGGGCGTCGACGCAGGTAAATGGCCCCGTCATCACGGACCAGCCAGAAGCCAATACCGTGGCGAATCGGTTTTGGCTTTTTCGGCATTTTGACGGGAAACTGTTCCCAGGTCCCGTTTGCGCAAGCCTGACAACCCTCAGTCCAGGGGCAGGATGGGCAATTCACAGACTTCGGGCGACAGACCGTTGCCCCCAGGTCCATCATGGCTTGCACAAAATCGCCGGGCCTTTCGTGGGGCATCATCTCCCCCGAAAGTTCCGCAATGCGCGGTTTGATGGTTTTGGTTGGCTTATCAAGAGTATGAAGCCGACTGATCACGCGCTCTATATTTCCATCCACTGGCGTACTTGGCCGATTAAACGCAATCGCCGCGATGGCACCCGCCGTATAGGGTCCGATGCCGGGAAGTTTCAGAAGTTCAGCTTCGCTGTCCGGAAACTGCCCGCCCAATTGATCCGTAACAACTTTGGCGCATTTATGCAGATTGCGTGCCCGGGCGTAATAGCCAAGGCCCTGCCAGGCATGAAGGATCCGGTCCAGATCACTGTGGGCCAAATCTTCAACTTTCGGCCAAAGTGCCATGAAGTTGCCAAAATACGGAATTACGGTAGCCACAGTCGTTTGCTGAAGCATGATTTCCGACAGCCAGACATGGTACGGGTCGGGGGTGTTGGTTCGCCACGGCAGAACGCGCCGGTTGGTGTCATACCAGTCCAGCAACTGCAACCCGAGTTCCCGAGAGGAAATGTTTTTGTTCTTTTTCACCAGCGGATCATATGTTCAAGCAAAGATAAGTTCACGAACTTGTCATGTTTCGTGTGGATACGGCTCATTGCCGTACCCGCTCTGTAATCATAACATGCGCAACTCCCGGACCAAATCAATGAGAAATACTGATGACGTCATCTTCTGAGCCAAAAGAACCAGCCTTGCGTCGCCGCAAAGGTATGCAAGCTCTTGGTGGACCAATCAATAAACTGACGCGTCAAACCTTTGGCGAACGCGGTCTGGCGGATGGTGCGATTGTCAACAATTGGGCAACCATCGCAGGCGATATGCTGGCGACGGCCAGCCTGCCTGAGAAAATTGCCTATGTTGCTGGCCAGAAAGGACGCGGCACGCTTCATCTCAGGGTCGCCAATTCCGGACTGGCAACTGAAATCCAGCATCTGGAACCATTGTTGCTGGAACGAGTGAATTCATATTTCGGTTATCAGGCAGTGGCACGTTTAAAGTTGATCCATGGCCCGTTACCCCCGCCCACCAAAGGCAATGCGTTTGAACTCATACCGCTAAGTGATGAGCAAACCCGCTCTCTGGCAAGCGATCTTGCGAACGTGGAGGACCCGGACCTCAAGGCAGTCCTTGAAAAACTGGGGCAATCCGTGATCGGACGCCGGGCAAAACTCGGCGAAAAATAAGGAATTACCCAAGATCGTCCGGACCGGGCAATTGGGTGCTTTGAAAGATTACTGTGGATAACTTCCGAAAAGGAGTCGACTCGGTGGATATCCCGGTTCTATATTCTCCAACATCTTGTGCATAGGAAGCTAAAATGTATCGTTTTATACTAGGTTTTGTGGTTTTAACTGGACTATCCGTTGGCTTTTTCGGGCTTTCACCAGCCCCGGCGAGCGCTGGAATTGCATCGCTTGAAGAGGCCACGAAGGAAATGGTTGTCGGCGACGCCGCCGCACCGGTGACGCTGATCGAATATGCATCACTTGGCTGTCCGCATTGCGCGAACTTCCACAAAGATGCATATCCGCTCATTAAAAAGAATTACATCGACACCGGCAAGGTGAGGATGATCTATCGGGACTTCCCGCTGGGCACACCGGCACTGGCCGCGTCAATGATCTCACGCTGCGGTGGTCCCGGACGGTATTTCGGCATGGTTGAAGTTTTTTTCCGAGGTCAGGCCCAATGGAGCCGCGCTGAAAATCCCATCAATGCTCTGAAATCGGTCGCCCGGTTTGGCGGCATGTCGGGAACGGATGTTGATGCCTGCCTGCAAAATCAGGAACTGCTCAACTACATTCAGAAAACAGCCCGCGAAGGACAGGAAAAGCACGAAATCAACGCCACCCCTTCTTTTGTCCTTGGTGGCAGAACAATTTCGGGCAGCTTGCCATATGAGGATTTCAAGAAACTCCTCGACGCCGAACTAGAAAAAGCCAAATAGGAGCCAATCTGCTTTGCTGCAATTTAATAAGATAAGGCTGTCCGGGTTTAAATCCTTCGTCGACAACACGGAACTCGTGATCGAGAAGGGTTTAACCGGGGTCGTCGGCCCGAACGGTTGCGGCAAGTCCAATCTGGTGGAAGCGCTCCGCTGGTCGATGGGGGAAACATCGGCCAAGCAGATGCGTGGCAAGGAAATGGATGACGTCATCTTCGGCGGCACCGATAAACGCCCGCCACGCAACGTCGCCGAAGTGGTTCTCAGTCTCGACAATGCCGAACGCAGCGCACCGGCTATGTTCAACCAATTCGAAGATCTGGACGTCAGTCGCCGGATCGAACGTGAGAAAGGGTCAACATATCGGGTGAACGGTAAGGAATCCCGTGCGCGTGATGTGCAACTCCTGTTCGCGGATTCCTCAACAGGCGCACGCTCGACCGCGATGGTCAGTCAGGGCCGCATTGGTGCCGTTATCAATGCCAAGCCGTCACAACGTCGCTCTCTATTGGAAGAGGCTGCCGGGATCACCGGGCTGCACAGCCGCCGCCATGAAGCAGAACTTCGCCTGCGCGCGGCGGAAACCAATATGGAACGGCTGGATGACATCCTGATCACGCTGGATACCCAGCTGCAGAATCTCAAGAAACAATCGCGTCAGGCGACGCGGTACCGGAACCTGAGTGACCATATCCGCAAAGCGGAAGCGACCCTGTTTCATTTGCGCTGGACCGTTGCCGAACGCGAGCTTGATGCCAACCGCGAAGCCCAGGGCAAAGCGGAAGAAGCGGTCAAGGAACTGACGGTTCTGGCCAGTAAAGCGAGCACCAATCAGGTCGAGCATGCTGAAACCCTGCCCGCCCTTCGTATGGCGGAAGCCGAAGCCGCCGCCCAGCTGCAGCGCCTTGTCGTTGCCCGCGAAGGACTGGATCAGGAAGAAGCCCGCATTGCGGATGCGCAAAACAACGCCGAAGGCCGTATGCAGGCGCTGCAAGCTGATGAAGAGCGCGAACGTCTGATTGCCCATGACGCAACGCAGGCGATCACGCGTCTGGAAACGGAAAAGTCCGAGATTGAAGTTTCAAGAGAAGGCGAAGGCGAGACCCGCGAGTTGGCCGCAACCGACCTTATTAAATGCAATGATGCAGTCACCGATCTGGACGCCCGTCTGAACCGCCTGACCGAGCAAGTCGCAACAAGTGAGGCCAGCCGTAACGGGCTTTCCAACCGCATCCGCGAGCAGGATGGTCGCCACCAGCGGCTGATGCAACGCGGCGCTGAAATCTCACGCCAGATGGCAGAACTGGACAACAACAGCCCAAGCACAGAAACCGTCAATCAGGCTGAAGATGAGCTGGAAGCGGCGCTTGAGGGACTGGAAGGTGCGCGGGCGGATCGTGAAGCGGCGGAACTCAAACGCGCGGATGCCCAGGAAGCAACCGCCGAAGCCGTCAGCGCGTTACAGAACGCCAATGCAGAACGCACCCGTCTGCACGCAGAAGAACAAGCTCTGGCAAAAATTTTGGCCGCTGCCGAAGACGATCTCTGGCCACCACTGGTTGATGCCCTGACCGTGGAACCTGGGTTTGAGGTCGCACTTGGAACCGCCCTTGGCGAAGATCTGTCCGTTCCCGCCGACGAAGCAGCGCCGGCGCACTGGCGCACCCTTCCGCCACTCGACAATCCCCCGGCCTTTTCAGGTGACGTGAAACTCTTAAGCGACATCGTTCGCGGCCCGGCTGCCCTGACGCGGCGACTCACCCAAATCGCTGTCGTCGCCAGCGATGATGAAGGGCGTATGCTGGCCCCGTCCCTGGCCCAGGGACAACGCCTCGTCAGCCGCGAAGGGTCGCTCTGGCGCTGGGACGGCTTCACGGTTTCATCCGGTGCCACGACCGCGGCTGCGGCGCGCCTGGAACAGCGCAACCATCTGGCCGAAGTTCGCGCCAACCTCAGTGGCGCAAACGCGGTTGCTGATCAGGCTACGGCCAACCGCGACAAGGCCAAGGCGCAGGAAGAAGAAGCACTGGGGGCGGAACGTGCATCGCGTGAAGCGGTCAGTGCCAGCGACCGGCGTCATAACGAATTTCGTGACAAACTGGCGGCAGCCAAAGAACGCGCCAATGCCCATACCTCAAGATTGAATAGCCTTGCAGAAGGGCTTGAGGTCAACGCGGTCGATCTGGAAGAGACATCAACGGCCCTGAACGAGGTTCGCGAAGAGCTTGAAGCTATCCCCGACCCGAGCGCGGAACGCGAAGAGGTCGCGCGCCTGCGCGCCGAACTGGCGGAACTGAGGGCTGAGCAGCTGGCATCGCAAAGCCGCCATGATGGACTGGAGCGAGAGGCCCGTGAACGCGGCCAGCGGCTGGTTGATATCGCAAATGAAATCCAGTCCTGGCAACAACGCCAGAAAGGGTCCGCCGATCAGGTCGAGGCGCTGGCTGAGCGCCGGGAGAATTTGCTCGAAGAACTGGAAAATCTCCGCGCCCAGCCGGAAGCGATTTCCGAGAAGCGCAGCCTGTTGTTGTCTTCCATTGAAGAAAGCGAAAGCAAACGCAACGCCGCCGCGGATCAGTTGCAAACGGCAGAAAACGCCTTGCGCGAAGCCGACCAGACCCTTCGCGAAGCCGAAATCGCGATGGCCCAGGCCCGCGAGCAAATGGTTCGCATGGAAGGCGCTGTTGAGCAGGCCCGCGAAGTCTGTCACGGGATTGCAGAGCGGGTTCAGGATCGCCTGCAATGCCGCCCCGATCAACTGTTCGAAGTTTCCGGCCTCAAACCAGATGCGCCGCTGCCTGAACTGGAAGCGACAGAGCGCAAAGTTGATCGCCTGCTTCGTGAGCGTGATACCATGGGCCCGGTTAACCTGCGCGCCGAACAGGAATCCCAGGAAATGAACGAGCAGATCAATACGCTTAATGAAGAACGTGAAGACCTGCTTCAGGCCATCGAAAAGCTGCGCCACGGGATTAACGAGCTCAACCGCGAAGGCCGGGCCCGCTTGCTGACGTCGTTCAAGGAAGTCGATATTCATTTTCAGGAACTGTTCACCCGCCTGTTTGGTGGCGGGCGCGCACATCTGGCGCTGACCGATTCGGATGACCCGCTGGAAGCCGGACTTGAGATTATGGCCAGCCCCCCCGGCAAGAAGATGCAGATTTTGTCATTGCTGTCCGGTGGCGAGCAGGCATTAACTGCTTTGTCGCTATTGTTCGCCGTCTTTTTGACCAATCCGGCACCGATTTGCGTCCTCGATGAGGTCGATGCACCTCTTGATGATGCCAATGTTGACCGATTCTGCACCATGCTCGAAGAGATGTCGCATAACGAAAAAACTCGATTCCTTGTGATTACGCACCACAGAATGACAATGGCACGTATGAATCGTCTTTTTGGGGTAACAATGTCCGAACGCGGTGTTTCGCAGCTGGTCAGCGTTGACCTGCAACATGCCGAGCGCTTGCGTGATGCGGGATAAGCGCCTATAAACCCCTGAAATATTTGGGTTTTTACCATGAATGATGGCGATAAACACAACGAATTGAAGGCTCTGCAAGCGCGCCTGGAGGGTGCCCGCAAGGGCCCGATTGACCCAACTCGGGTCGAGAAAGAAAATATCTCTGAAAAAGGTAGTGCACTGAGTCTTGCTTTCCGGGTGGGGGTTGAGTTAATTTCCGCCGTCGCCGTTGGAACGGGCATCGGGTGGGGTCTCGATTACTGGCTCGGAACGCGACCATGGCTGATGCTGGTTTTCATCATTTTAGGTGGAGCTGCCGGGGTCGTGAATGTATATAGGTTGGCCAGCGGCTTTGGTTATGCCGTTGGCTATCAAAAAGATAACAGTGACGCCGGGTCTGATGATCAGCCTGGCAGGGACTAGAGGGAACTTGGAAATTGGCTGCAGGTCAGAGCCCGCTCGTACAATTCGAGATCAAACGTTTGATTCCGATGCAAGTTGGAGACTTCGACGTTTCCTTTACCAACTCATCAGTGATGATGATTGCCACCGTTTTACTGATCAGCTCTTTCCTGATCCTCGGCATGCGCCGCTCGGCACTGGTTCCGGGCCGCTGGCAGTCAATCGTTGAACTGAGTTACATATTTATCGCCAATCTTTTGAAGGATACGGTCGGATCACAAGGCCGCCCCTACTTCCCCTTCATCTTTACGATTTTCATGTTTGTGCTTTTTGGCAATCTGCTTGGAATGGTGCCTTATAGTTTCACCTTCACAAGCCACATCGTCGTCACCTTCACCATGGCGCTGTTTGTTTTCCTTGGTGTGACGATCATCGCCATTGCCAAACACAAAATGCATTTTTTCTCGTTTTTCATGCCACCAGGGGTGCCCATGTATATGGCGCCTTTGTTGATTCCTATCGAAATCATCTCGTATCTGTCCCGTCCAATCAGCCTGAGCGTTCGTTTGTTCGCTAACATGCTGGCGGGGCACACGCTGATGAAAGTGTTCGCCGGGTTCATTCTGGCATTGGGTGCGGCTGGTATTGCGCCCTGGGCCTTCGTTGTTGCGTTGACGGGCCTTGAAATTGTTATCGCGTTTCTGCAGGCGTTCGTGTTTACGATCCTCACCTGCCTCTATCTCAACGACGCTCTTCATCTTCATTAAGAACGTCATCTGTACTCGACTTAACTCGTAATTCGTATCTCAAAGGAAGGAATTCATCATGGAACTAGAAGCTGCTAAATTGCTGGGCGCTGGCCTTGCTGTTATCGGTGTTATCGGATCAGGTATCGGCATTGGTACCATCTTCGCATCTTTCATTCAGGCTGTTGGCCGTAACCCGGCTGCACAGGCTGCTGTTTTCCCGATGACCATGCTGGGCTTTGCGCTGGTTGAAGCTATCGCTCTATTCGCTCTGGTTATCGCACTCGTCATTCTATTCGGCTGATGCAACCCCTCCGGCTCCGGCTGGAGGAGTAGCGTTAACTGGCTGAACGGGGTCGCTCCGTTCAGTGTTGCCCAAAAGAGGACGACATAATGCCGCAATTAGATTTCAGCACGTATCCTACCCAGATTTTTTGGCTGGTGATTACGTTTGGAGTACTCTTCCTTGTCATGTGGCGGGTCGCAGTTCCACGCATCTCTGATGCGCTGGAAGCGCGCCAGAAGCGCATGGACGACCACCTGAGCAAGGCAGCGGAATTCAAGAAAGAGGCCGAAGCCGCCATTGAGGCGTATGAGACATCTCTCGCGAAAGCCCGCTCAGACGCTCATTCGGCCATCGCTGATGCCAATGAAACCCTCACCCAGGAAACCTCGGCCCGCGATGCGGAACTAGGCGTAAAGGTGAAGGCCATGCTGGCGGATAGCGAGGCAAACATCGCCAAGGCTGTTGAAGAAGCCATGGGCAATGTGCGCGAAATTGCCGAAGACGTGGCGGCTACGGCCAGCGAACGTCTGCTCGGTGAAGCGGTTGATTCGATCACGGTAACGTCGGCAGTCGGCGATGCCATGAAAGACCGGAGCTAGGGAGAGCCAGATGATACACGATCCCACATTCTGGGTCGCGACAGCGTTTATCGCTTTCATCGGCCTTCTCGTCTACCTCAAGGTCCCAGGTGCTGTCGGCTCGACCCTCGACAAACGCGCTGACAAGATCAAAGCTGATCTGGATGAAGCCGAAGCGCTTTGCGAAGAAGCACAAGCGCTTCTGGCGACCTACCAGAAAAAGCAGCGTGACGCGGCCAAGGAAGCCGACGCCATTTCCAACCACGCCAAAGAGGAAGCCGCCCGCATGCTTGAGCAGGGTCGCGAACGTCTTGAAGACACCCTCGCCAGACGTGAGAAAATGGCAATGGAGCGCATCGCCCAGGCCGAGAACGCGGCCATTGAAGAGGTTCGCGTTCGCACCGTAGAGATCGCCATGGACGCCACCCGGAAGATTCTCGGAACGTCCCTGGCCGCAGGCAAAGCCGATCAGATGATCGACGACGCAATCAACGAATTGCCATCGAAGCTGCATTAAAGCTAGAAGCCTTCGCGACAGAATATAAGGGAGCCCGGCACCATGTTGGGCTCCTTTTTTCTTTGAAAAAACGCCTCATCCCTACAAAACACAATCAGCACATTCCGCAGGGCATGGCCCGGCGTAAGTCTGATGTAACCTGCGAAAAGGGTTAACGGAATGGCGGACAAATCTTCGCGGGCGTTATAATGTGTCATGACTCCTTATAGCCGGGCTATAAAATCCGCCACATACGATAAACATGAGAACCGGAACAGTAAGAATGGTAATTACAGAGATCGGTTCCGATGAGAGAAGAGATATCGTTTTGTTACATGGCCTGTGGCTGTCGCCGTGGATTATGAAGCCGCTGGCGAAACGTCTGAGACGGGACAATTTCAACGTTCATTTATTCGGGTATTCCACGGTCGGAAAGTCGCCGGAGGCCAACTCGGCGCGCCTCGCCGAGTTCATCACAAATCTTGATTTGTCCAACCCTGTTGATCTGGTCGCGCATTCTCTGGGCGGGCTTGTGGTTTTGCGATTGTTGTGGAACCACCCGGGTATCAGGGTCGGCCGCATCGTTGCCCTCGGCAGTCCTTTTGCCGGATCATTCATCGCCTGCCAAATTGCGCGTCTCAAAATCGGGCGCTGGATACTGGGGCAAAGCCTGCCCGGTGGGCTTGATGGCGGCGGCCCGGATCAGGTTCCATCCGGCAAGGAACTGGGTGTCATCGCGGGGACTTGCGGTTTCGGCCCGGCTTGGCTGATCCCCGGTCTGAAGCGGCCTCATGATGGCACCGTGGCCGTGGCGGAGACACATTTAGGCGGGACTTCGGATCGTCTGAAAATGCCATTGACGCATATGGGATTGATCCTTTCGGCCAACGCGGTCAAACCGGTGATTACCTTCCTGCTACATGGTCATTTTAGCCGATCGAAATAATTAAGGACGTCCGGCGAAATGCTGGCCCCTGTTTTTCTTTGCCTGAGACTAGCCCCTCCATATAGATATCTGTAGTATGGATACCGTCTCAATAGATATCTGTAACATGCATACCGTCTCACATTCGGGGGATTAGATATGTCAGATCCAGCGGAACAGGAAACACCATCAGAACGGGGCGGCAATCGTCGTCAAGGCGATGATCGTCGGTCCGCGCAAACCAAGTTGTTTGAAAATAACCACTACGTCTTTCGCGAACATGAAACCGGCCAAGAAGCCTACATCATAAAATCAGGCCAGGTTGAAATCATCAAGACCGTGACAGAAGATAGTCTGACCACGGAAACCACACTGGGCATCCTTGGTGAAGGTACAATGTTTGGCGAGATGGCCCTGATTGACGACTCACCACGCATGGCCTCGGCCCGCGCTTATCAGGGGCGGCTGGAAGTCCTTGTCGTTTCACAGGACCAGTTCAGTGCGTTGCTGGAACCGGTTAATCCGTTTGTCAAAAAACTGTTGGGAATTCTTGCTGATCATGTGCGGGCCAGCAATGCAAAACAGGACAGTGAAGACACCTGAAATTCAACACTCAATACCCAATACGGAGATGCCCGATGCCCATAGAACACATAGATTCTGGCGAAATATTGAGCCAGGCCGTAATCCACGGCGACACCGTCTATGTCTGCGGCCTCACCGCAACGAACCGCGATCTTGATGTCGCGGGTCAGACTGAAGAGGTTCTTGCCAAGATTGATGACCGGCTGGGCAAATGCGGCAGTGATAAATCACGACTGCTAAGTGCCACGATCTATCTTACCGAAATCAGGCTGAAACCCGCGATGAACGAGGTATGGAAAACCTGGCTGGGTGATTTGAAACGACCATCCCGGGCGTGCATTGGTGGCGCCCAGCTGGAAGCTGGGGTCCTGGTTGAGATTGTGGTCAGCGCTGCAAAGTAGCCGGGTCTGGTTTTAAGGCGCGCTGGCAACAGGCTCTCGCATACGCTTCGGTGTGGCGACAGCGAGAATAACCGCAACCAATGAGAAACCACTCGCCAGCAGGAAGGCGTTTGAAATATCCTTTTCGCCTGCCAATCCGGCAAGGACAGCAGCGGAAGCGGCGAAACCGTCCATGAACGCAAACGTCAGTCCAAGACTTGTCCCTTCGCGCCCACCCGCATGATCAATGGCAGAGGCCAGAATAACGGCCCGGATGGCGACCAGCACGGTCAGGGCAGCCCCAAGGGCCAGAAGCGTGAGTATGAGCGAAGTGGATAACCAGGCACCGAAAGCCGCCACAGTAGCGATAACGTTGCCGAGGATAATCAGGGGCCTACGCCCGACGTTGTCTGATATCTTACCCATCCAGGGCTGGCTCAGAGCCCCCAGCACCATCATCGCGGCAAGCGCCAACGCCGTTTCCATCCAGCCGAGGTCATAGTTGGCCCGAAGGAGCAGCGGCGTCATGGAGGTAATCGCAAATAGGCTCATGTTGTAGAAGGTAAAAAGCGCGATAACCCGAAGCCCCGTCTTCGTGCTCCAGACCCGCCAGATTGCGGTAAAATCCGCAAGTGTAGGGCGGGAATTGACGTGGCGCGGGACCTTTGGCGCAATGAAGATGAAGATGCACCCCATGATCAATGTAGGGATCACCAGAACCTGTAGGCCGACGCGCCAATCATACATGGCGACCAGAAGGCCTGCAGCAGGCAGGGCGATCACTTCAGAAAGGTTTCCACCGATCGCATGCACACCGAGCGCATAGGCGCGCCGCGTTTTGTGCATTTGCGCCAACACACCCGTGGCAAGCGGGTGCCAGGCCGCATCGCCCATTCCGGCGATGGCGATTAGAATGGCAAAGGTCCAGAAGGCATCAGCGAAGGATGCCGCAAGATAACCAAAACCGACCCAGAAGAATGTCGCGGCCAGCAGAATGCCACGATTGGCCACATGGTCCACCAGCATTCCGGCTGGCAGAAAGGCAATAGAAGAGCCTAAGCTGTGGACCATGAACAGCAAACCGATCTCAGACGGGGACAACCCCATGGTCGTGCCGAACGCCGGAATCAGAATGAACATCCCGATCGGCGCCAGATCGTTAGCGCAGTGACCACACGAGAAGGGAATAAGTAGATTGGATTTCATGATTGGGGGGATGTTTTATAAGAGAGCATTTAGCGCACCATATCATCTTCAACAAACGCCTGAATGATTTCATCAATAGACGCGTCTGACTGAAAGCCCAGTTCCCGGCCGCGAACAGATTCGAAACCACCTGGCCAGCCACCGACAATATTGATGATTTTCTGATCCGGTTGCCATTTAAGGCGCGCAGCTGCTTCCGCGCCGCCAGCACGTCTGAGCGCTTCGACAATTTCACCAATAGAAACCGTCAACCCGGGCGGAATCAGGGTTCGGCCCTTGGCGACGGTATCGGCGGGCAGATCATGGGCGTGGATCAGGTTTTTGATGGCGGCACGCGGTGACATGATCCAGATCGGCATCTCTGCATCGACCGGGCAAATGGTTTCATCGCCCTGCATCGGTTCGCGAACGATGGAACTGGCGAACGATGAAGCGGCGGCGTTCGGTTTACCGGGTCGAACAACGATAGTAGGCAGGCGAATAACCCGCCCATCGACGAAGCCCCTGCGGCTGTAATCACCAACCAGCAACTCGCCTATCGCCTTTTGGGCACCATAGGAATTGCCGGGTGTCGGGGCGAAGTCATCAGGTATGGCGGCAGGCAGGTCGCCACCAAAGACGGCGACCGAGCTGGTGGTCAGGAATTTAGGTGCATGGTCCAGCGCGCGGCAGGCCTCAAGCAGGGTTCGCGTGCCATCCAGATTAACCCGCATCCCGAGATCAAAATCAGCTTCCGCCTGGGCGCTGACAACGGCGGCCAGATGAATGACGCTGCCGGTTTCGGGGGTGATCAGCTCAGACACCGCATTGGCATCAGAAACATCAACTTTTACGGAGGATACAGTGACACCTTCGACGGCATCTGGCGTAAACTCAACCATATCGGCAAGCACCAGTTCCGTGATCTTGACGGGTCGACCATCTGCGTCGTTCAGTATTCCTTTCTCCAGGATCGCTGTCGCCAGTTTCTGGCCCAAAAAACCGCCACCGCCTGTCATCACAACGCGCATTTTTATCCACCATCCAACAAAGAAAAAGAGGCGAAGAATGATCTCCGCCTCCTCTCCAGATTACAGTGGCGCAACCGCTACGCCAAGGTATGAATTAGAACGTATTGGTATCGCCCGGGTTCATGACGACAAGCTTGGTCGATGAAGATCCCATCGCAGCTTTAAGTTCTGCAGGCGTACCTTTCAGCACCCCGAAAGTCCCATAATGTATCGGCATCACAATCTTTGGCTTGAGCAGATTGTTCACCGCATAGGCCGCGTGAACCGGGTCCATGGTGAAATGTCCGCCGATGGGTAGCAAAGCGAGGTCCGGCTTATAATAGCTTCCGATGAATGCCATATCGCCAAACACACCCGTATCCCCCGCATGATAGATGGTATAGCCATCTTCAAGCTTGATGATATATCCGGAAGGTTCACCACCCGGCAGCAAAAGAACGTTTCCATTCTCGTCCTTGGTATTGATGACGGAGCTGTGTTCCGCATGAGTCATCGTAATGGTTATGCCATCGCCAATGGGCTTGATTGGGCCGGATTTATTGAACCGGATTAATTGTTTCATCGGTACGATTCCGGCTTTCGCAACGGAGCGTCCCATATCTGCGTTAAGCCCCACTTTCGCGCCGGACATTTCAGCAAGTTTTTTGACGTCACCCAAGTGATCCCCATGACCATGGGTAATCAGGAGCAAATCGATTTTCCCGATCTTGCTGAGATCTTTCAGCGCCTTCGGTGTTTTCGGGTTTTTGCTGATAAAGGGATCGATAATGATCACCTTGCCGCCCGATGAAACAATCTTAACCGCCGCCTGCCCGTACCAGGTAACCTCGGTCGCCTGAACGGCGCTGGTCGCAAACGAAACCACTCCGGCCATCATCGTGGCCATAAGTATTGAACGCATTTTCATTGAATTTCCTCCCTCCCGTTTAAAAAAGTCGCGGAAGCTTAGCTCAGAGGAGGTATCGGGCACAACAAATGCGAGCGAATCGTAACGATATTGTTATCGCCAGGCGATCATGATCCGATCAGATCGACCCATTCCAGCTCGCTGAGAACCATCAGGCCGAGTTCGTCCACGTTGAGGAGTTTCGACCCTGCACCCGGGCCGGCGATGACGATGTCGGTTTTTTTCGATACTGAGCCCGCAACCTTGCGCCAAGGGATTCTGCCTTGGCTTTGGCTTCGTTGCGACCAATGGTTTCCAGCGTTCCCTTGAACACCGCAGCCTTCCCGACGACCGGAGATGATGTCATTTCCGGCGTCGGAAGTTCCTGAACGTCAAATAATTCGGCAGGATCCCGTTAAGATTCACATTTCTTATTCGACGACAAATCTCGTAATTCTCGATTTCGCGCGATAAGGGCATCAATCTCTTTTCCCTCAGTATTTTTGAGATTCAGCGCAAATAGGCCCCCCATCAGGAAATGCCCGACATTCTGTCCGCTCTGTTTTTTCTTCTCCGCGCCGAGATCCGTAACTCGCTCTATGTTGGTCGTTATTTCTGCCTGGATATGAGTACAGGTCATGAGGTGATCGCTCGACGTCGAACGCTGAACGGGACGCGCAACACGTCCGCCACATGCTTCGAGCAAAAGTCCCAAGGCAACAATCATCCCAATGCCGACAAGATTGATTCTGTGGCGGCCGATTTTTCGATTTCCCATTCTCAACTCGCCGGCCTATTTGTTTGGAGTTCAGTTAAGTCGGGCGATTGATTGTGCATGAGCTCAGCAAACTTTTCAGACTCGGCAACAACGAGCTTTATCAATGCAGCGATGTTTTCCCGTATCGCGCCTTCGTTGGCCAACCGCAACCTTTCGACAGCGATAAAAGCGTCGCTGAATGACGCAGTGTATGGAGTTTGGATTGTCTCGTTAATTATGTGTTTGCGACTTTTTTTATCAATAATCTCATACCGAACCGAAGACGTTACAGTAAAGCTTGTTCCAATAACTGGTTGATCAACATTCAACAGATGCGCAGTAAGCTCATATTTCGGGTTTATTTTTGCCAACAGAGCATGATTAGCCAGTGCATTCCGGAGAGCAGCCTGAAACTCAGGATTACCAACTTCAGATGTCCACAAAGGATTAGTCGATTCGCCACCAGAAACGGCACCCAGTTCAATTGAGCTTAACAAAGGCGAGTTTTCCGATATGGTTGTTTCCGCAGTTCGCTCCGGAATCATTGCGTTCATTCTTGCAGGAGATGCACAAGCACCCAGTAACGCAGTCAAACCAATTACTGCGATTAATTTTGTAAGTTGCAGTCTATTTGTCATTTTTATATTCTTTCCATAAAAAAAGGCCCAAAGTCATCGGGCCGCAAAGCGCCTACTAGCAAGCCTAACGTGTTAAATCAAGCCACTCCAGTTCGCTTAATATCTGCAAACCAAGCTCTTCGGCCTTTTTTAGCTTCGATCCAGCACCCGGCCCGGCAACGACGATGTCGGTTTTTTTCGACACTGAGCCCGCGACCTTGGCACCAAGGGATTCTGCCTTGGCTTTGGCTTCGTTGCGACCAATGGTTTCCAGCGTTCCCGTGAACACCACAGTCTTCCCGGCGACAGGAGATGATGTCATATCCGGCGCTTCAAAATCCTGAACATCGAGAAGGCCCTGCAAACGCGACAGTTCACTGCGGCTTTGTGGTTCGGCAAAGAATGCCAGAATATCACTCGCGACTGCCGGGCCGATGCCATCAATGTTGGTCAGGTCGCCATAAGCTTCCGATCCATGAATCCAGGCTGCTTCCATGGCTTCAATCCAGACCGCCAGTGACCCGTACTGTTTTGCGAGAAGACGCGCCGTTGCCTGCCCGACACCGGGAATACCCAGCGCAAAGATAAAGCGCGGGAGCTCAATGTTGCGACGTTCTTCCAGCGCCTGAAACAGGTTGTCGATGGACTTGCTGCCCCACCCTTCGCGACCTTCCAGATCAGCCCGGCGTTTCGGGAGAAGAAAAATATCAGAGGGGCTTTTGATCAGACCATCATTCCAGAAATTTTCCACATGTTTGCCACCCAGCCCTTCGATATCGAAAGCGTTCCGGGACACGAAATGACGCAAACGCTCAACCGCCTGCGCCGGGCAGATCAGACCGCCAGAACAACGCGTCGCCACTTCGCCCTCTTCACGAACAGCCGCACTCCCGCACTCAGGGCAGGTTGTGGGGTATTCATATGGCTTTAGCCCTTCCGAGCGTTTTTCAAGAACGACCGAAACGACCTGCGGGATTACATCGCCCGCCCGCTGGATGATCACCCGGTCCCCTTCGCGCACACCAAGGCGTTCGATCTCATCAACGTTATGCAGGGTGGCGTTTGAAACAACAACGCCACCAACTGTCACTGGCGTCAATCGCGCGACCGGCGTCAGGACCCCGGTGCGACCAACCTGAATATCGATTTTCTCAATAACGGTTTCGGCTTTCTCAGCTGGAAATTTATGAGCAATTGCCCAGCGCGGTGCCCGGCTGACAAAACCAAGGCGATCCTGCAAATCAAAAGCGTTGACCTTGTAGACCATGCCGTCAATATCATAATCAAGCTCAGCACGACCCTCGCCTACCTCTGTATAGAGCGCCATCACATCGTCGGCATTCTGGCACAAACGGGTCAGCGGATTGGTCACAAATCCCCAGGACTTCAGGCGTTCAAGAAATTCCCACTGAGACGCCGCGAAAGGTTCAGAAATATCACCCAGCGCATAAGCAAACATCGACAGGGGCCGAGACCTGGTTACAGACGTATCAAGCTGCCTGAGACTGCCTGCAGCGGCATTTCGGGGGTTGGCGAATAATTTGTCACCAGCGGCCTCCTGACGCGTATTCAGGGCCTGAAAATCGGCTTTTGACATATAAACCTCGCCCCGCACCTCGAGCACGTCGGGAACGCCGTGGCCTTCGATAATTTTAGGCAGGTCGGCGATGGTCAGAATGTTTTCCGTAACATTCTCGCCAACCGCCCCGTCGCCCCGCGTGGCACCTTGCACAAGTCGCCCCTGCTCGTATCGTACACTGATCGACAGGCCATCGATTTTCGGCTCGCCGACAACTTCAACGGCCTGATTGGCATCTAGGCTCAGGAAGCGGCGGATGCGTTCGAAAAACTCATCAATATCATCTTGTGAAAACGCATTACCCAGCGACAGCATTGGTTTTGCATGGGTGACCTTGGAAAAGCCTTCTTTGACGGTAGCACCTACACGCTTCGATGGGCTGTCGGCCCGAACCAGATGCGGAAACAGGGCTTCAATTTCATCATTGCGGCGACGCAACGCGTCGTAATCCGCGTCAGTAATGATCGGTGCATCATTCTGATGGTATGCCGTGTCATGCGAAGCGATTTCAGCAGCCAACCGCTCAAGTTCAGCTGCGCCGTCCAGAGGCAACAGGTCTTCCGGTTTGATCTCGCTGGCGTCGCCAGCCATCACATGGCGCCTGACAACAGGCTGTTGGCGGCAGCGCGGGCTTCTTCGGTAACCTCGCTGCCGGCCAGCATGCGGGCGATTTCCTCTTTACGTTCGGCATCATTCAAAGGCTCAACCGTGGTCAGGACCTGAACAGCGTTATCTGCGCCAGATGATTCGCTTTTCGACACGCGAAGATGATGCATGCCCCGGGCCGCGACCTGTGGGGAATGGGTGACGACCAAAATTTGTGAAGCCTCGGCAAGGCGCGCCAGACGCTCGCCTACCGCTGCAGCAACCGCCCCGCCGACACCGGCATCGACCTCATCAAACACCATTGCCGCAACCGGGTCCGCTTCGACCAGCACGACCTTAACGGCCAGCATAAACCGCGCCATTTCGCCGCCCGAGGCGATCTTTGCCAAGGGCCCGGCAGGTGCACCCGGGTTGGTGGCGACCAGAAACTGGATGCGATCAACGCCGTTCTCGCCCCAAGCCTCTTCATCCTGCGGGGCTATATCGGTTACGAATTCCGCCCGGCCGAGTTTAAGCGCATCAAGCTCAGCCATTACGGCCTTGTCGAGCCCGGCAGCGGCCTGTCGGCGCGCTGTTGTCAGCTCATTAGCCTTGCCTGAATACTCAGCCTTCGCCGCCGCTTCTTCACGGGTCAGGCGCGCCAGTTCAGCGCCGCCGTCCTCAATCGCCGCCAACTTCGTGGTCATCCGGTCTTTCAGGTCAGCAAGATCATCAACCTGCACACTATGTTTACGTGCCAGTGCACGGAGCGCGAACAGACGTTCTTCAGCACGTTCCAGTTCCAGCGGGTCAAGATTGAGGTCGTGTGACACCCGTTCCAGCAGGTTCGATGCTTCGGCGGCTTCATTGATTGATTTGTCGAGAGCGGCAATAACCTTGTCCAGACGCCCTTCGGCCTTGCTGGCAATGCGCCCAAGGGCGCGGGCGGCCCGTTGCAGGCGTTCATCCGCGCCATTAGCGTTGCGAAGTTCGGCAAGCGCATCGTTCATGGCGGACAGCAGGTCTTCTGCGTTCATCATCAGGCTGCGCTGCTCAGCCAATCCACTTTCCTCACCCGGTTGCGGATCCAGCGATACCAGCTCATCAACGGCATGGCGGAGATATTCTTCGTCCTGTCTGGCACTTTCGATATCGGCTTCAATTCGCGCCTTTTGCTCCGCCTTCGCCCGCCATCCACGGTACGCTTCACGCACCACCGTCAGCAGATCACCATAACCGCCAAAGGCATCCAGCAGGCCTCGGTGCGCCGCCGGGTTCAGGAGCTTCTGGTTATCAAACTGGCCGTGAATTTCAACAAGCCCGGTGCCCACTTCTCGAAGCAGGCCAACACTTATGGGCTGATCATTAATAAACGCCTTGGAACGTCCATCAGCACTGAGCACGCGGCGCAAAAGCAATTCACCATTTTCGATATCCAGCCCATGGTCCGCCAACAACCGGCACGCCACATGTTCCGGTGGCAGGTCGAAACTGGCGGTAACCGCAGCCTGCGGCGCGCCATGGCGTACCAGCCTGGCTTCGGCACGCATACCCATGGCCAGTCCAAGCGCGTCCAGAAGGATAGATTTCCCGGCCCCTGTTTCGCCCGTCAGTACACAGAGCCCATTATTAAAGGACAGATCAAGACGCCCGATCAGGACGACATCACGAATTGAAAGACTGCTCAGCATCGTCCGTTAACAGCCCCCCGGCTCAAAAGCCTTTCCAGACTTCGTACCATTTCTTTTTCGGCGCTTTCTCTCCGCGAACTTTGGTCTTTTCGATCATTTCGTAAGAATCGATATACCATTCGCTACCCGGGAAATTATGCCCTAGGACAGCCGCCGATTTTTTCGCCTGCCCGGGCAACCCAAGCGCATAATAGGCTTCTGAAATCCGGTGCAGGGCTTCGGGGACATGGGTTGTTGTCTGGTATTGGGCAATGACTGATTTAAAGCGGTTGATTGCGGCCAGATAATGCCCCTGTGTGTGATAATAACGCCCAATCTCCATTTCCTTGCCGGCAAGATGGTCATGGGTGAGATCAAGTTTGACCTTGGCATCACGGGAGTACTTGGAATTGGGAAAGCGTGCAATCAGCTCTTTCAAGGTCGCCAGCGCCAGTTCGGTCATCTTCTGATCGCGGACAACGTCGGAAATCTGCTCATAATAACAAAGCGCCTTTAAATAGTAGGCGTAGGCGACATCCTTGTTGGCGGGATGGAGCTGGATAAAGCGATCAAGCGCAACAACCGCGTCGTCATAACGATTAGCCTGATAATAAGAGTAAGCCGCCATCAACTGCGCTTTCGTTGCCCAGACCGAGTAAGGATGCTGGCGTTCTACTTCGTCAAATTTTTCAGTTGCTGTGGCATAAAGGTTATTCTGCAACGCATCGATCGCTTCGTTATAGATTTCATCAATCGGGCGTTCCACGTACTTTGATTTTTTCTTGCCTGCGCATCCCGTGAGGGCAAGCGCGAGTACAGGCACAATAACTAGTGCGAGACGGGAAACTGTCGATCTAGGGGCACGAGATGTGTCGAATATGCGCATCAGCATCTGAGCTTATTGTCCTCGATTTCGGGGAACTTCCATTTGCAGCAATTATATCATAGCGAAACCGCCTAATGGCAAGCCCGACGATCACTCAAATGACAAAGAACAAACAAAAAACCCCGCGAAGGCGGGGTAATCGACGAAAGAGAAGCCAAATTGGATCAGACAGCCCCGGCAACCAGAGCCGATTCGGCCCAGATATCACCATCAACAGCGTTCTTGATTTCATCGCCGCGGATCGTATCGTAGCACCAGGCGTCCGGATCGGCGAACAAAGCATGCAGAAGTTGATTATTGATGGCGTGCCCGCAGCGGGTACCGGAGAAACCGCCAACGATAAGGGCACCAGCCAGATACAGGTCACCGACCGCATCCAGAAGCTTGTGACGAACAAATTCATCGTCGAAGCGCAGGCCTTCTTCGTTCAGGATATCTTTTCCGCTGACAACAATTGCATTATCCAGAGACCCACCTTTGGCGAGGCCCGCTGCACGCATGGCTTCAACTTCATGCAGGAAGCCGAATGTCCGAGCTTCTGCAAGTTCCTTGCAAAATGCGCCGTTAACAAAACCAACGTTGAGCGCCTGTTCAGCAACCGCTGTTCCCTTGAAATCGATCTCAACATCAAGAGAACATTTATCGGCTGGCTCAAGAGCAGCTTTCGATTCGCCGTTTTCAACTTGCACAGATTTGAGAATACGAATGATCCGGCGCGGCTCTTCAAGCTCAATGAGGCCAGCGCTCTGGATTAATTTCACGAAAGGTTCGGCGCTGCCGTCCATGATTGGAACTTCGGGGCCATCAATTTCGATAAGGGCATTATCAACACCGCAGCCGGACAAAGCGGCCATTAAATGTTCGACAGTACCAATGATAACATTGTCTGCGTTGCCAAGCGTTGAACAAAGCCGTGTATCAACAACATTGTCCCAAGTGGCAGGAACAAGAGATTGTTTTTCTTCAACATCAGTACGTTTGAAGACGATACCGCTATTGGCGGGGGCGTGATTAACGCTAAGAGAAACGGTCGTACCAGAATGCAATCCAACACCGTCGCAATGAGCGGATTTTTTCAGCGTCCGCTGGCAAACGAATTCGCCTGTTTTGGATTTGCTGTCTGCGCCTTTTTTCATCTTCAGTCTGTATCCCCAGAGCATATTTGAATGCCCGTATTGTTCTTTTGGAGCCGCTCACCGAATGACATGAAATTACATGGCCGAGGGCAGGCGTCCGAGAATGTATGTACCAACATCCCCGAACACCTACAAATCACTCTTTGTTTCCGAGTGTTACCCTTGGTTTCATTCGGCTAGGTCCGTTTCTTTCAATTGGCCTGGCGACGCAAAAATGCTGGGATATCAAGATCATCGATATCTTCATCTTCCTGTTCCTGAATAGCCGCAGCAGGTGCCAGACCAGTCATTTCCGCTTGCCCCTGCGAAGCTCGTGCCGGAGGTGGAGAAAAACTCGGCGAAGGGGTAACAGTTGCGCTTGGCTCTTCAGCCTTTGGCGCCCCGTTTTCCCGGAAATCAGCCACATTTGGCGTATCCTGACGCGTTTCTTCACGTGGAGTATCGCTTTCCAGACCCATTGCCGCCCGGCCCGAACGGGTAACCCGCTCAAACAGGCTTGGTTTGCGGACTTCCGGAGCCTTGTCACTGACGTCTGGTTTCTGCTCACCCGATCCATTGGTCAAATCCGCTGCCCGGAAAGGATCAGGCTGGGCGGCTTCAACCGGAGCTGTTGGTGAAGCAGGTTTCGGCGGAATGAACGCATCTGTCGCACCCATCGCTGGTGCAGCCATGATGGGCTCAGCCGGGTGTTCGGGTTTTTCTTCTGAAATCGGCTCTTCCGATTCGGCGCTTGGTGCCTCAGGTTCTTCTATGTCCAGCGAGGATTCTACCGTTTCGGGTTCAGCTGATTTTTTGGCTTCGACTTCTGCGACGGTCTCCATAATCCTTGCGAGAGCCGAAACAGGTGCGGTTTCTGCTGAAGGCTGTTCTTCTGCCTCAACAGCTACTTCTTCTTCCAAAGCAACTTTTGGGTCGTGTGAGGTTTCTTCTTCGGTTGCTGGCATCGACACTGGCAATTCTTCGGTAATCGACAGCACTTCAACTTCTTCCGTGCTTTCAGCTTCCGGCATGGCAGGTTGATGCGTTTCCGTGGTTACATTCAGGGTAATCGGTTGTGGCACCCTTGCCGCATTGGCATCAATACCGGTGGCAACAACAGAAACCCGCATGACGCCCTTTAATTCCGGATCAAATGCTGAGCCGACAATAATGTGTGCATCGTCATCAACTTCCGACCGTATACGAGATGCTGCCTCATCAACTTCGAACAGCGTGATATCATCGCTGCCGGTAATGTTAATCAGCACACCTTTAGCACCCTTCATTGATGTGTCTTCAAGGAGCGGGTTAGCGATTGCCGCCTCAGCAGCATCAAGCGCACGGCGCTCACCTTCCGCTTCACCGGTCCCCATCATGGCTTTGCCCATCTCACTCATAACAGAGCGAATATCGGCAAAATCAAGATTGATCAGACCGGGCATTGTAATCAGGTCTGTGACACCCCTGACGCCGGAATACAACACCTGATCAGCCATCGCAAAAGCATCAGCAAAGGTTGTGCTTTCGTTTGCGATCCTGAACAGGTTCTGGTTCGGAATGATGATGAGTGTATCGACATACTGCTCGAGCTCTTCAATCCCCTGATTGGCCAACGTCATCCGGTGTGAACCTTCGAACTGGAATGGCTTGGTAACAACACCGACGGTCAGAATACCGGCTTCGCGGGCAGCGCGCGCAATAACTGGTGCCGCGCCTGTTCCGGTGCCGCCACCCATGCCGGCGGCAACAAAAGCCATATGTGTGTTCTTAAGTTCGGCAAGAACGTCTTCAATGGCCTCTTCCGCAGCAGCGCGGCCGATTTCCGGTTTCGCGCCAGCGCCAAGGCCTTGCGTCAGATGCGCACCCAACTGGATACGATGATCTGATTTGGATTGTGACAGTGCCTGTGCGTCCGTATTGGTGACGACAAAATCGACGCCTCCCAATTCGCGTTGGATCATGTTGTTCACCGCGTTTCCACCGGCGCCACCTACGCCGACCACAGTGATCCGAGGTTTTAGTTCCGAGGTTTCAGGGGTGTTCGGAACGGTCAAGTTAATGCTCATTTCGACCTCCTTCTTAAGGCTGGCGCATTGTGATACGTGGATACGTAGCGGACATCCCGATACGCAGTGTTATAGCGTCGCGGTTCTGCGACAGTACTTTTCGTTTTCTAATAAACGCATAATTAGTCATCTCTAAAATTCTCCTTCAGCCATTGGCCCAGACGGCCGAAACGCCCGGTTGGCTGGGCTTCAAACCCATAGGCGCTTGTTGAAATTTCGTGGTTATCCTGAAATGCGTGGCGGAGCAGCCCAACGCAGGTTGAAAACGCCGGGCCGGCAGCCGTTTCCGGCGCCCCGGCGATCGCCTGCGGGCGACCGATACGAACCTGTTTGTTGAGGATTAATCCGGTCAGTTCCGGCATACCAAGCAACTGACATGCACCGCCACTGATTACCGCACGTCGCCCGGCAACCTTGTCGAACCCGGCTTTCTCCAGCCGGTCCCTGATCATTTCCAGCGTCTCTTCAATGCGTGGGCGAATTATTCCGACCAGCATTGAGCGCGGCACCTGGCTTTCTTCGGCATTCTCTTCCTCGCCGACCAGCGGCACTTTGATCACCGCATGATCATCGCTGCCCGATGGAATGACATTGCCGTACAATGTCTTCATGCGTTCCGCATGGGGCATGGATGTGGCCAAGCCACGGGCGATGTCGTTGGTCACATGCTGGCCGCCGACGGGGATCACATCTGTATGAACTAGCTCACCATCGAAGAAAATGGCAACGCTGGTCGTTCCACCGCCCATGTCGATATAGGTGACACCCATCTGTTTCTCATCTTCGACCAGACAGGCCAGAGCCGAGGCGTAGGGCGAGACGACCATTCGATCCACACCCAGATGGCAGCGCGCGATGGCCGTTTCCAAATTGCGAATGGGTCCGGTCTTGGCTGAAATCACATGCATGTTAACGCCAAGCCGCTCTCCATACATGCCGCGCGGGTCTCTGACACCCCGGTTGCCATCAATGGAGTAACCAACCGGGATAGAGTGAATGAGTTCACGGTCGGCAGGTTGTTCGGAATTCAGGGCCTGCGGATCAAGAATGCGGCGCAAATCCGAATCACCAATTTTATGCCCGGCGATGGAAATTTCATACGCGATCAGGCGGGATTTGGTTTTCCCGGCACTCAAATTGACAATCACGTCTCTGATGTTCTCGCCGGCCATCTGTTCGGCAACTTCAACGGTTGACCGGATCGCTGCTTCAACGGCTTCGATATCAACAATCGTGCCCGAGCGAATGCCCTTGGATACCTGATGACCAAAGCCGACGACCCGGGGCTCTTTATCAGGCCCTGAACCCGGACTGGCGATCATGCAGCCGATTTTGGTCGTGCCAATATCAAGCGCGGCCATAAGACCGGATCGAGATTTATTATGGTTAACGCCGTTGTGCATGACTCTTTATTCCTGAAATCTCTTTATATTCCGTTTATGTTTCTTGCCCGGGTAACTTTTTTGCAGATTTTTTATTTGGCGCTTTTCGCACGATCAGGCGGTCCGGAATCCGCAAATCAAGGATTTGCACATCCCGATCAAGTACCTGATGGGCGCGTTCATATTCGGCCAGGCGGGTCCATGCAGCTGCCGTATCTGCTTCCGGCAACCGCACATCAATATCGCCTGCAAGGCGCAGATTCCAACGCCTTCCGCCTACCCAGACGGCGGCTTTTACAAGACGCCGAAGCTCTGGTTGGGTTGATAATGTATCAAGAAGCGCTGCCGTGTTATCCGGTGCCTTTTCGCCGACGACAACCAGAAGATCGCCAAACCGTTCAAGGTCGGATTTCAAAATAACTTCGCCGATTTCATCGATTAATGCGAAGGACCCTTTATTTTGCCATATCGCCAATGCCTGGCGCTCTTCGATGGTTAACAGGACCGTATCAGGCAGCATGCGTTCCACGGTTGCGTGGCGGACCCAGGGAAGGGCCTCGACCCGCGCGCGAGCTTCTTCCAGATCATAAGCCAGAATAGGCGCACCACGATCAAGACGCATGGCTTTCCTAAGCTCTTTCTGCGAGGTCTCGCTTCGGCCGACGACCAGGATTTCATTAACCCGGAACCCGGCCTTCGATGAGAATGCAATCGCCTGCCATTTCACCTGTTCGACAAGGCGAACAGCGGTACCGCTTTTCACACTCCACCAGACACCGCCCACGGAAAGACCGACCATAACCATGCATAACGCCCAGGTCAGCCAGCGACTGCGCCAGATTGGCGTGGCGCGCCGCCTTGGCTTTCCAAGGCGTTTTTTTGCGTCACGATCAGGTGTTGTTTTGCTTTTCGGGCTCATGAGTCACACTCCGCGTTATCAACCATCCAGACGATCAGGTCTTTGAATGAAATGCCCAAATGGGCCGCTTGCTCGGGAATCAGCGAGGTCGGAGTAAGACCCGGCTGGGTATTAATCTCAAGAATGTAGAGATCGCTGCCGTCAAACCGAAAATCAGCCCGGCTCACACCACGGCACCCCAAAGTATCGTGTGCCAGTTTGCCCAATCGCAGGGCTTCGTCGTAAACGGCCTTGTCAATTACAGCGGGGACCACATGGATCGACCCGCCCTCTTCATATTTGGCGTCGTAGTCGTAAAACCCGCGATTGGTTGTAATCTCGGTAACCGCAAGGGCCCGATCACCCATAACCGAAACCGTCAATTCCCGGCCTTCGATAAATTTTTCAACCATAACATTATCACCGAAGGGCCAGCCCGATTCCGCGAACATTTCGTTGTTATCGCCAGCCCGAACGATATGTACGCCGATGCTGGAGCCTTCATTAACCGGCTTGACCACATAGGGTTTCGGCATGACGTCGCTCGCCATCACCTGATCGCTGGAAGCGATTACGTGATCGGCAACCTTGATTCCAACCGACTTGAACAAACGCTTTGCCATCACTTTATCCATGGCCAGCGAAGAGGCCATCAGGCCTGAGTGGGTATAAGGGATATCCAGAATATCGAGCAAACCCTGGACACATCCATCCTCGCCGTAGCGTCCGTGAAGCGCGTTGAAGACAACATCGGGTTTCGGGTACAGCCGGGTCAACAAGGTCCCCATATCCCGCTGCACATCAATCGGGGTCACATCAAACTCTGCTTCGTGAAGTGCTTTGGTAACGGCGGCACCGGTAACCAGAGACACCTCCCGCTCCGCCGACCAACCGCCCATTAACACTGCGATATGTTTGGTCATCTGCCAATCTCCTTCACATCTTTGTCACCGAGAGAACCGATACGCTTGATTTCCCATTCGAGACTGATGCCGGATTTTTCAAACACCCGACGTCGAACTTCTTCGCCAAGACCTTCAAGATCGGTAGCCGTCGCCCCACCCGTATTGATCAGGAAATTGCAGTGAAGTTCTGACACCATCGCCCCGCCACGACGAAGCCCCCGGCATCCGGCCTGATCAACCAGTTCCCAGGCTTTGTACCCAGGCGGGTTCTGGAAGGTTGAGCCGCCGGTTAGCGTGCGGACAGGTTGCGTGACTTCGCGTTCGTTCTGGATTGTTTCCATGCGGTTGGAAATTTCGGCGATCTCGCCCGGAATGCCCTGAAAACAGGCACTTGTAACAATCATGCCTGTCGGCATATCGGAATGGCGATAAGTGAAGCCCATTTCGTCAGAGGCAATTTCATGGGCCGCACCTTCACGATCAACGGCGCGAACAGATGTGCAAACATCCTTGATCTCGAAACCATATGCACCCGCGTTCATGATCACGGAACCGCCGATTGTGCCAGGGATGCCGGACAGAAACTCCAGTCCGGCTAGCCCCGCGTCGCGGGCTTTGCGAGCAACGCTCAGATCCGCGGCACCTGATCCCGCAATGATATCCGTGCCACTTATTCCAATGTTCGAGAAACCAGACCCCAGACGAATGACCACACCCGGAATTCCACCATCCCGAACCAGCAGGTTCGACGCATTTCCAATAACAGTCAGCGGCACGTCATTACTTACCCCTGCAAGAAACGCAGAAAGATCATCCTGATCCGCAGGACGGAACAGAACTTCCGCTTCTCCGCCGGCTTTAAACCACGTGTATTTGGCCAAAGGCGCATTGGCCTCAAGCCGACCGTGCACAGACGGCATCTGATCAATCAAGGCAGCGCCATGATGCTTAGCTGACATCATTCGCGGCCTCCCTGGTCCGGGACCGAAGCGCGGCCAATTGATCGGGCAAAGCGTTCGCCCATTGCGTAATGCTGCCTGCACCCAGGCAAACCACCAGATCGCCCGGCTCTGCCATGTTGTTGATTAATCCAGCAAGGGCTTCCGGGCTTTCCAGCGCATCAACGTGACGATGCCCGTGATGGCGTAATCCAGCGGCAAAGGCGTCGCGGTTTATCCCTTCAATTGGTTCTTCCCCGGCGGCGTGAACGTCAGCCACCAGCACCGCGTCCGCATCATTGAAACAGGTGCAGAAGTCCTCAAACAGATTTTCAAGACGCGTATAGCGATGCGGCTGGACAATCGCGATGACCCGTCCCTCAGCGGCCTGACGCGCCGCATCAAGAACGGCTGATATCTCGACCGGATGATGACCGTAGTCATCAATCACTGTAATCCCGTCAACGACACCGGTGCAGGTAAAGCGGCGCTTAACACCTTCGAAATTAACGAACGCCTTCTGAATGACGTCGTCCGCAATTCCCATCTCAACCGCAATTGCGACCGCGGCGAGAGCATTCTGCACGTTATGTTTACCAACCATCGGCAGGAACAGGTCCTCAATTCGGCGTTCACTAGCGCGCTTGCGGTCTGTGACCAGAACGCCGAACTGTGTGCCGCCTGCCGAAGATTCCAGATCAACAGCGCGAATATCGGCCTGCGGGCTGAAGCCGTATGTGATAATACGCCGATCAGACACCCGCGGAATCATCGCCTGCACTTCGCCATGATCGATGCACAAGGCAGCGAACCCGTAGAACGGGATGTTTTCAACAAAGGCATCGAAAGCGTTACGAAGATTGTCGAAGGTGCCGTAATGATCAAGGTGCTCTGGATCAATATTCGTGACAACAGCAATGGTCGCCGGAAGTTTGAGGAAGGTTCCGTCCGACTCATCGGCTTCGGCAACCATCCACTCACCTTTGCCAAGGCGCGCATTGGTTCCCCACGCGTTGATAATACCACCGTTGATGACGGTCGGATCTAGTTCGGCAGCATCCAGCATGGCGGCGACAAGTGACGTGGTTGTCGTTTTCCCATGTGTTCCGCCGACAGCGATAGACCATTTCAAACGCATCAGTTCGCCCAGCATTTCGGCCCGGCGAACAACGGGTATCAAACGCTGACGCGCGGCCACCACTTCAGGATTATCGGATTTAACGGCGGTGGAAACGACAACAACTTGTGAACCGCCCAGGTTTTCTTCAGCGTGACCAACATGAACTGTAACCCCCATGTCGCGGAGGCGTTGCGCATTCGGGTTATCGGAAAGGTCACTACCTTGCACATTATAGCCAAGAGTATGCAGCACTTCGGCAATGCCACTCATGCCAATGCCGCCAATGCCGACGAAATGTACTGTGCCGATATCCAGAGGAAGAGCTCTCATGCGGCTTCCCTCCCGTGACCCGGATCGTTCTCAAGCAGTCCACATATCATGTCAGCTAGGTTCTCCGCCGCTTGCGGTTTTCCTACCGCCTTCGCACAAGCCGCCGCTTTTATCAGGGTGGTTGGCATGTCCATCAATGACCCCAGTCGCTTGGCCAGCGCTTCCGCTGTAAATGCCATTTCCGGCATCAGCCAACCCGCACCCGCCTCATCCACGGCATGGGCGTTTTTCGCCTGGTGATCATCAATGGCGTGGGGGTATGGGATAAGAATTGACGGCCTTCCAATAACCGTCACCTCGGCAACGGTTGATGCGCCGCAACGCCCGATTAGCAGGTGACTGGCCGCGAGACGCTCCGGAACATCCGGGAAAAATGTATCGAGCTCAGCATCGACAGCCAAGTCAGTATAAACCTTACGCACCCGCTCCAGATCTTCCGGGCGACATTGCTGGGTCACGTGCAACCGCTTGCGCTGAGCTTCAGATAACAGGCCAATGGCTGCAGGCACCACGTCACTGAGCACGCGCGCTCCCTGTGATCCACCAATGATTAGTACGCGGACAACGCTGTCACAATCCAGATCTGGATAGGATTGGGCCCCAATACGCATTACGGAATCGCGGACCGGCATCCCTGTCTGCACGATATTTCCGCGGGCCTGCTCCGGGACACCTTCGATGGCATCGAAGCAGGTAGCGACACGGTCAACGCGGGGTGCCAGCAAACGATTTGCCCGCCCGAGCACGGCATTTTGTTCATGAAGAGCTGTTTTGTATTTTCCAAAGCAGGCGGCAAGCATGGTCGGAACGGACGCATACCCGCCGAATCCGATCACTGTTTTCGGGTTTAGCTTCTTCAGCAAAGAACGAGCCTGCAGGGTGCCAATTGCCAGTTCAATTGCACTTTTAATCCGCGCAAAAATGTTTTTCCCGGCGACTCCCCCCGCACGGATACGGTGCGTTTCAAGTTCACCAAGAACACCGCCATAGGCATCACCGCGACGGTCCGTGATCAGTGCCAGTCGGAATCCGCGGCGCCCCAGTTCATTTGCCAAGGCTTCAGCCGGGAACACATGCCCACCAGTTCCACCAGCGGCCAACACAATTAAGGGAGTTTGTAAGGGAGCTTGCGTCATTATCTGACACCCCCTTTTTCCGGTCGGTTGCGCGTCAGGGCGAGCACCATGCCCATGCCGATACCAAGCGCCAGGGTCGAAGACCCACCGTAAGAAATGAATGGCAGCGTCATACCTTTTGGCGGCATCAGGTTTAAGGTCGAGGCCATATTGATGATTGCCTGAATGGCGAATTGGACCAGCAGCCCGCTTACGGCGAGAAGCACAAACAGGCTGTCGTCCTTGAACACTCTGGCAAACCCGCGGAGCACAACAAAAGCGAATAACATGACGATGATCATGCAAAAAATCAGGCCGAGCTCTTCACCGGCAACGGCGAGGATGAAATCTGCATGGGCATCGGGCAACACTTCCTTGACGCGCCCCTCCCCCGGGCCGCGCCCGGCCCAGCCGCCATTGCGAAAAGCGTTGAGCGCCTGACCGACCTGAAAACCTTCAGCCGCTTCCGGATCAAGGAAGCGGTCCACGCGCGAGCGCACATGATCGAACGTAAAGTAAGCGCCGATGCCGACACCTAGAAACATTACACCGACAACGACAACCAAGATGAGCGGCAATCCGGCGATGAAAAACTGAATGCCCCAGATTGCCGAGATAACAAACGTCATCCCGACGTCAGGTTGCAACAGAAGCAAAGCAGCGACGAGAACATAAAGCGCTGTGGCTGCAGCATAACCGGGGACCCGTTCATCAATCCGGTGCAGCGCAAACATCCAGGCGGCCAGGACAGCAAACCCCGGCTTGACGAATTCAGACGCCTGCACAGACATACCGCCGACATAAAGCCAGCGTGTCGCACCCTTGATTTCCGCACCGAAGATAAGCGTCAGCACCATCAGCACGACAGCACCACCTGTCAGACCAACAGCAAACCGCCGCACCCCCTTTGGCGTCAAAAATGAGATCATCACCATCAAGACCACGCTGAAAGCGAGGAAGATGACCTGACGGCGGGCAAAGTAATAGGTATCAAGGCCAATACGCTCAGCAACGGCAGGCGACGCCGCAAGCGTGAGCAGAGCCCCTACCAGTGCCAGCGTAATAATAGCGCCCAGAGTCCAGCGATCGATGGTCCACCACCACCGTCCGACAAGACTTGTATCTGTGCGCGCCAGGGTCGACATCAGGCGGCCTCCCCATGGGTCGCGAAATCACCGGGGAAGAAGCCGGGCTCTTCAAACGGGTCGATGTGTTCACCGGGAAGGTTCTCAACAATATCCCTGAACTCATCTCCACGCGCTTCGAAACTCGGGTATTGGTCGAAAGACGCTGCAGCCGGGGATAACAGGATCACCGCATTTTCTGCCTTGTCTTTGGCAATCTGGTCACGAGCTTGCTCGACTGCTTTTTCGAGATCACCCGAAAGGGTAAAGGGCGCTTTTCCATCGAGAGTTTGCGAGAATTCCATCGCCGCCTCACCGATCAGGAAGGCATGACGCACCCGCTCGAAGTAAGGTAGGAGCGGCGCGATGCCGCCGCCCTTCGGACGCCCGCCCGCGATCCAGTATATGTTTCCGTAACACGCCATGGCACGCGCCGCGGCATCGGCGTTGGTTGCTTTGCTGTCATTGATGTAAGCAACCCCGTCAACAATCTCGAGTGCTTCCTGACGATGAACAAGGCCCGGATAGCTTTGCAGACAGGCCATGATGACATGTGGCTGCACACCAGCAGACTTGCACGCCGCGTAAGCAGCTGCAGCGTTTTGCCAGTTATGTTTTCCGGGCAGACTCGGAATTTCCTTCAAATCACAAACCGGTGTTTCCTGGCCCTCGGTATCATCAATCAACAGGCCGTTGTCTGTGTATACCCCACCATGCACCCGCTTCGTGTCCGAGATCGGGATGATGGTTTGATCACTAACGGCTTTAAGCTGTTCATAAATCGCTTCTGAGAACGCATCATCGACGCCGATGACGGCTGTACGCGGCGTTGTCTGGCGATGGAAGATCAGTTTCTTGGCGGCAATATATCCGTCCATACCACCGTGACGTTCAAGGTGATCCGCACTTATGTTCAGCAATACCGCAACGTCAAACGTTACCGAAAAGGTCAGCTCCAACTGATAAGACGACATCTCCAGAACATAGGTTCCACCTTCACCCATGGGCTCAAGATCAAGTGCAGGTGTGCCAAGATTGCCACCGATCTCCGCTTCACGACCGGATATCTGCATGATGTGACCGATCATCGCTGTGGTCGTAGATTTACCGTTGGTGCCAGTAATACCAATGGTGCTCGCCATACGCTCGACCCGACCTAAAAGCTCGACATCGCAGATCACTTCAACATCGGCTTCGCGGGCCAATGAAACAATCGGATGCGGTTTTGGGTGCGTGTGTGGAATGCCGGGACTGAGGACCAGCGTTGTCAATTCCGTCCAGTCGCATTTATATAAATCGACCAGCGGAATACCCAATTCTTCGGCATGGGCGCGTGCATCTTCATTGTCATCCCAAGCCCAGACTTCGGCCTCACTTTCGACCAAAGCACGCGCCGCTGACAGGCCAGCACGACCCAGTCCGAAGACTGCGATAGGAAGACTGTTAAAGAAAAAAACTTCGATCACTACGCTACCTCAACTTCAACGTCGACAGGCCGACAAGAGCCAGAATTGACGCAATAATCCAAAACCGAATGACGATGGTGCTTTCTGCCCATCCCTTCTTTTCGAAGTGATGATGCAAGGGTGCCATGGCGAAAACCCGTTTGCCGGTCAACTTGAAGGACGCCACCTGAACGATGACGGAAACCGTTTCCAGAACGAACAGGCCGCCAACGATAGCGAGTACCAGCTCATGTTTTGTAATCACACTGACAGCCCCCAATGCCCCACCGAGGGCAAGCGAGCCCGTATCCCCCATAAAGACTTTTGCTGGGGGCGCGTTGTACCAGAGGAAACCTAGACCTGATCCGACCAGTGCGCCGCAGAACACCGCCAGTTCTCCACTTCGCGGTACGTGATGGAGTTGCAGGTAATTGGCGAAGACGGTGTTACCGACCAGATAAGCGATCAGCGCAAACACGCCCGCAGCGATCATCACCGGGACAATCGCCAGGCCGTCCAGACCGTCGGTCAGATTGACCGCATTGGACGCACCGACCATCACCAAAACCGAAAACACGATAAAGACCCAACCAAGATCAAGCAGAACGCCTTTCAGGAACGGCACAGCCATCGTCGTCGTTAGCTCAGGCGGCAAGTTCCGCATGATCCAGAACGTCGCGACACCAGCGATGAAAACCTGCATCACAAATTTCAACTTGCCCGCCAGCCCCTTGGTGTTGCGCTGCGACACCTTCATGTAGTCATCAAGAAAGCCGATGGTCCCGAAAGCGATGGTTACGCCAAGCGCCGCCCAGATAAACGGGTTGGTGAGATCGGCCCAAAGCAAAGTGGCGAAAGTCAGCGCCAGCAGGATCAAAAACCCGCCCATTGTCGGCGTGCCTTTTTTCGTCAGCAGATGGCTTTCCGGCCCATCATCACGAATGGGCTGACCACCGTTCTGACGATTTTTGAGCATGTCGATAATGACCGGGCCAAACAGGAAGCTGATAACGAGCGCCGTTATCACAGCACCGCCCGTGCGAAACGTCAGATAGCGAAAGACGTTCAGCGCAATGAACTGATCCGATAAGGGGAATAAAATGTGATAAAGCAACTCGTTCTGACCTTTCTTCTAATCCCCGTTGACGACTATGGGCTCGTGCTCCTGGGAAATATCCCCAAGCGCCAGTAAATCTGAAACGATTAATCCGGTGCGGCTGCCGAGCGATCCTTTAACCGAAACCACGTCACCCGGGCGAACAGCGGCGGTGACCAGGGGCGATAACTTGGCAGTGGTCATCGCATGCCCACCCCGCATGGTGGTTGGCAAAGCTTCCCATAAATGAGCCATGTATTGCCCGGCGCTAAACACCAGATCGATACCGTTTTCTTTCAGCTTTGATGCCAGTTCGGTATGCCGGTCTTCAGATTTTTCACCTAGTTCAAGCATGTCGCCGATAACCGCGATCCGACGACCACTGTTATGAACAGGCGAGCTACCCAACACTTCAAACGCCGCCGCCATGGAAACAGGGCTCGCATTATAACTTTCGTCAATCAACACGAACGCGCCGCTATCAATCGTGATGTCATGGCGCTCACCCCGGCCCTTCAGGCCGTGCATGTCTTTAAGTCTATTCGCCGCGCGCAGGGTATCACCGCCAACGGCATCAATTGCGGCAAGCGCGCCTAAAGCGTTGATGACCCAATGGCGCCCGGGTACGCCCATTTCAAACTCTACGGCTTTCCCGTCCAGTGAAGCTGTAACCTGACTGCCAAAATCAATACGGGTGAGTTCGATCAATCGATAATCAGCATCAGGATGCTCGCCGAATGTGCGGATGTTAGAATTGCCTGTATTTCTTACTTCCTGGGCAAGGCGCTCAAACATTGGGCTGTCGATATTAAGAACTGCCGCACCGCCGGCTTGCAATCCTGAGAAAATTTCCGCCTTGGCATCGGCGATATCTTCAATGGAGTCAAAGAACTCGCTATGTACATGTTCAACCGCAGTCACCATGGCAACATCCGGCTCAGCAATTTTCGTGAGCGGAACAATCTCGCCCGGGCTGCTCATACCGATTTCGAAAATGCCAAATTCCGTATCCTGCGGCATCCGCATCAAACTTAGTGGCAATCCCCAATGATTGTTCAAATTTCCTTCGGTCGCTGCGGTTCGGCCCTGTTCCTGAAGCATCAGGCGCAGCATTTCCTTGGTGCCGGTTTTGCCGACACTTCCCGTCACCGCGATAATCTCTGCCCCGCCTCGTGCCCGCGCAAAAGACGCCAGTCTTTGCAGCGCGGTCATGGTATCACTTACCCACACCATCTTTGCATAAAGTTCATTATCCAAAGTCAGGTCTGCCGGGTCCCGATGAACAATTGCTGCGGCAGCACCGTTTTCAAGTGCCGCAACGGCATGGTCATGACCGTCATGAAGCGGGCCGACGATGGCGATGAAAAGATCACCCGGCTCAATGGTGCGACTATCGATCGAAACGCCGGTTGCCGACCATGATGAACCGCAAGAAATGCCAAGGGCTTCCGTGATTTCAATATCTGTCCAAAGTGCGGTCATGGCGCCACCGCCTGAACCGCTTTCCGGATTACGGCGGCATCATCGAAGGGGTGAACTTCATCACCGACAATCTGGCCCGTCTCATGACCTTTACCTGCGACGACCAGCAAGTCGCCTGCCTGCAAACCCGCAATGGCTTTCGCAATTGCCATGTCCCGCGCACCGATCTCAAGTGCTTCCGGGCAGGCTTTCATAATCTCATGCCGGATTGCAGCCGGGTCTTCACTTCGTGGGTTGTCATCAGTGACGATTGCTTCATCCGCAAAGTTAGCCGCGACTGCACCCATTTCCGGTCGTTTTCCGGGATCCCGGTCACCACCGCAACCGAAGACAACATGCAATCTGTTTTGCGTATGCGGACGAAGGGCGCGAAGCACGCTCTCAAGCGCGTCCGGTGTATGGGCATAATCAACATAGATCGCAGCACCTGACGGGTGATCATCAACATGCTGAACCCGACCGGGCGCACCTTGTAATGTGGACAGGCACTCGATCGCATGATCACGATTAGCACCCGCTGCAAATGCCAGTCCCAACGCACAAAGGGCATTCATCGCCTGGAATGTACCGGTCAGGGGCAACGCGATCTGAACATGTTTACCCAGAATTTTGGCGTCAAGGGTTTGGCCACTCGATGTTGCTGTAAGACCAAGTAGTTTCAGGTCACTGCCGTTTTCGCCATAACTCAGCATCCTGAGACCACGCGCCTGGGCCACTTGGCGAAACGCATCGGCATAGGGGTCATCGGCGTTGATGACTGCAACGCCGCCATCGACCACCAGATCAGTGAACAGGCGGGTTTTGGCGTCAAGGTAGGCATCGAACGTCTCATGGTAATCAAGGTGGTCACGGGTCAGGTTCGTAAACGCCGCAGCGGTTATGCGCAGACCATCCAGGCGGTATTGATCAAGGCCGTGACTTGATGCCTCAATCGCCAAATGCTTCACACCCAGATCACTCAGCTCCCGAAGCGAGCAATGCAAATCAACACTGTCTGGTGTAGTCAGGTTGAAACCATGCTTGAGTTCGGGCGTTTCGTCGAACCCTGCCAGATCAACACCCAGCGTTCCGGCACTGGCAGTCCGATGGCCAAGCCCGGCCCAGATTTGACGAAGGAATCCGGCGACCGATGTCTTGCCATTGGTTCCTGTTACGGCAGCTATGGTTTCAGGCTGGCGTTCGAAATAACGTGCCGCAACTTCGGCGTATTTCTGGCGTGGGTTCTCAGTTGTGATCAGCGCCGCATCACCCAGTTCCGCTGATCGTTCCGTACCCATTTCAGCAAGCACAGCAACAGCCCCATTGGCAACGGCCTGAGCGATATAATCGCGGCCATCGACCTGTGTGCCGGGGAGGGCTGCAAACAAAAAGCCGGGCTCTACCCGTCGCGAATCGCAGGTGAGCCCGTTTATCTGTCTCTCGCCAATGAGTGCTCTGTTGTCCACAGGGCCGATGTCTCCATTGAATGCATCAATTAGACGCAATTTCCTGCTCCGCGGCTGAACCTGCCGCCCTAATAAACTTGCTCTGTTTTCGGTGTACCGATGACCCGTTCCATGAGGCCTTTTTCAAATAACTGTTCCCTGCCTGCGCCTGTTTCCTTTTTTGCGAAGGTGATTTGGGAATCGGTGGCGTCTCATATGTTGCGTCCATATCAGGCGTAATCCCGACAATTGGACCCATCCGCTCAACAATTCGCCCAACGGCAGGAGCCGCGACCCATCCGCCAGTGGCGTAATTAAAGGTCCGTTTGGTGCCCTTCGGTTCATCCACAACAACAAGCACGGTGTAGCGCGGGTCATTCATGGGAAACGCGCCAACGAAGGACGAAATCTTGGCCGTCTTCGCGTATCCGCGACCTTTCAGTTTTTCGGCCGTTCCGGTTTTACCGCCAATCAAATACCCTTTGGCCTCCGCCTTGCGCCCGGTCCCGCTGCTCACCACAAGGCGCATCAATGAGCGCACCTGTTTCGATGTCTTCTTCTCCATGATTCGCCGCCCGACCGGAGCCTTGCCGTTTACCCGAATCAGCGTCGACGGGCGTTTGAGGCCGCCGTTGACGAGGCTTGAAATAGCGTTGGTCAATTGAACCGGACTGACCGCAATGCCGTGACCGTAGGAAATTGTCATGGTGTTGATCGGCCGCCACGTGCTCGGCAATAACGGCGCGCCAACTTCCGGCAGCTCCAGCATTGAGGCATTCAGCAAACCGAGGCGTTTCAGATAATCCTGCTGGCCTGTAGTCCCCACATCCATGGCCATTTTCGCGGCCCCTATGTTGGACGAATGCAGGATGATTTCAGGCACCGAGAGCCAGCTGTTTTTGGCATGAAAATCATTGATTCTGAAACGCGATATACGAATTGGCTGACGCGCATCATAGCGGCTTTGCAGATTGACCGTGCCCGTATCCAGCGCCATCGCAGCGGTGAACAGCTTGAAGGTCGAGCCCATTTCATAAACGCCTTTGGTGGCGCGGTTAAAGCCCGGCTCGCCCTGAATACCAACCGGGTTGTTCGGGTCATAATCCGGGTAGGACGCCATGGCGACGACCTCGCCCGTGTGCACATTCATCACCACACCGGCGGCGCCCAATGCATTGAATTCCTTAATCGCAGCACCTAGTTCTTCCTGCAGGATCGACTGCACGCGGATATCGACGGAAAGCCTGATCGCACCGCTACCAGTTCTCAATTCCTTATCAAACTGACGTTCAATCCCGGCAACGCCATTACCGTCAACGGTCGTCAATCCGAGAACATGGGCTGCCAACCGGCCATGCGGGTAAACACGCCGTTCGCCACGCTCGAACGCGAGGCCCGGAATACCTAAGCGATTGACTTCAAATTTCTGCTGCGGTGTCAGGTTACGCGCCAACCACACGAAACGGCCCTGGGATTTGAGTTTCCTCACAACCGTTTGATAATTCAGTTCCGGCAAGACATCGATCAGTTTCGCCGCAGATACTTCCGGATCAAGAAAGTTTTTTGCATCTGCGTACAAAGAAGCGGTTGGCAGACTGGTCGCCAGGATAATCCCGTTACGGTCCAGAATATCGGCACGTGCATGTGCCTCGCCAGCGGGGCTGACAACTTCTGCGCGGCGCGGCTCATTACCGCTTTCCATAACCGTCAGATCAACAAGACGCATGGCGATACCGCCGAAGGCCATGCTCATCACCGCAGCGGCAACAATCAGGCGGTTGCGTCCGGTCTCCAGCGCAAGCTTGCGCACGCCATCCAGTTTTCTGGCTTCTGCCAGATTGGCATTCAGGAAACTCATTGTTTCTTTCCTTCATTTAACACGCGCCGCATTCGCGATGCGAAATCTGGCGATTGGACTTCTGTCCGATCGTGTTTGTTAACTTCTTCATTAACTTCTGGCGTAAACTCAGCGGATATCTCGGCCTGCTCGACCGGCTCATGAATGCGCGCATCGAACCGCGCACTGGTCAGGAACTGCTGTGAATCCAGAGGCACCAGACCAAGATGGCGAACCGCCAGATTACGAAGACGGTTCGGCTCGTTCAGATGACTCCACTCGGCGCGCAGGACATGTATAGTCTGACGCTCAGCGACAATTTCGCGGTCAATCTTGGTCAACTGATCTTCCAGGTCCTGGACCTGATATTTGACCAGGAAAAGTGCCAGGCCCAACGCGGTCGCGACGATTACAGAAAAGAAGGTGCTGCGTCTGATCATCTACTCATCCCCCTCATGCCGCTTTTCTGAATGGTGCGTCGGTACGCTCAGCAACGCGCAAACGCGCTGAGCGGGCCCGCGGGTTGGTTGCCGTTTCTGATGACGTCGGCTTGATGGTGCCGCGTTTGATCAGACGGAAAGTCGGTTCCGGCTCAACCCCGGCCAGCTGAGGCGCATGACGGGACGGGCGCGGGCCCAATCCGCTGCGTTCCTGCAAAAACGTTTTTACGCGGCGATCTTCAAGTGAATGAAACGAGACAACGGCCAGACGTCCGCCCGGACCCAGTAGACGTTCCGCAGCTTGAAGGCCGCGGTCCAGTTCACCAAGCTCATCATTGACGTAAATTCGAAGTGCCTGGAACGTCCGTGTTGCCGGATCGATACCATCTTTAGATTTGGCAACGGCACTGCGTACAACCCGCGCAAGCTGACTGGTCCGGGTTATGGGGGATTCGCTTCGCAATTCGACAATGGCCCGGGCAACGCGGCGCGATGCGCGCTCTTCACCGTACTGATATATAATGTCAGCCAATTCCTGCTCGGCCAGCTCGTTGACCACGTCAGCCGCCGTCATGCCGATATCACCCATGCGCATATCCAAAGGTCCGTCGCCGCGGAACGAGAAGCCGCGTGACGGATCATCGATCTGCATGGACGAAACACCGATGTCTAACGCCAGGCCATCAATCTGCTCGACATTGACCGCCGCCAGCAACTCCGCCATATCACCGTAGCATCCGCTGAGAACGGTAATTTGACCGGGATAATCGCGGCCAAGGTTTTCACCATACTCCTGAGCAAGCGGATCGCGGTCAATTCCCCAGACCGTGCATTTGGCCGCTTCCAGCAGGGCACGGGAATAACCACCGGCGCCAAATGTCCCGTCGACATAAACGCCGCCAGATTTGGGCGCAAGCGCCGTGACCACTTCATTTAACATGACGGAAAGATGCGGGGTTTGATCAGTCATTCGCCGCCCCTCTCATCAACCTGGCGCAATTTCAACGTCGCACCACTGGCTTTCGCGCGTTCAAACGCAACCTTGCTGAACGCGTCGAACGCCGTCTTTTCCCATATCTGGAAACGCGGGCCCTGCCCGACAAACACGGCTTCCGTCTTCAGCCCAGCGTAATCCGACATGTCTTTCGGCAGCATGATCCGTCCTTCGGGGTCAAAGGACAGCTCACAGGCATTGGCGAGGATGACAGAGGCTAAGTCATCCTGCTCATCGGAAAACATGTCGAGATCATCAAGGCTTTGGCTTAAACGCGTCATGAAGGCCTCATCACAGGCTTCAAGCGCATTATTTTTGAAACGGGGATAGACATATAAAGACGACAATCCCTGCGACTGTAAGATCGCACGGAAGGGTTTGGGAACGGATACCCGCCCCTTCTTGTCAATTTTGTTGACGTGTTTGCCAACAAACAATGCCATTTAGGCCCCCTATAAACGCGTTTTCGCCGACTTCTGCCGACGCATGGGAAGACGGGCAAAGCACCCTTCCCCCATTCCAAACCACCCAACAGCTTTCTTTCCGGGTCCCGACTGAAACCATCTGTGCACGGATGATCTCGGCCTATCCCCTCATAGCTGCTTATTGGGCTACAATGGGATATCATGGGTATTTATGGGCGTCAATGGGTTAAGTATGGTATTTGATGGGTTAACAAAGGGTTTCGAAAGACCCGAATCCGGCTCACTAAACCGCTGTTTGCCTGCTAATTGATGCACCAAATTCGTTAACTTTCCGACGCTATAATGCGTTGTTTCCAAAGCGTGAGAACAATGATCAAAGAATCTGACATATATGGGCCGGTAAAAGCCTTCCTTGAGGGCAAGGGATATGAGGTCAAAGCAGAGGTTAACGGCTGTGACGTCGTCGCCTGCAAGGATGGTGAAGCGACGCTGGTTGTCGAATTGAAGCTCACGTTCTCGCTTGATTTGATCCTTCAGGGCATTGATCGCCAATTGCTTAGCGATACAGTTTATCTCGCGATCCCGGCCCCGGATACAGCGGCCAAACGCAGAAACTGGCGCGCGAAGCGGCGCGACTACCTGAAGCTTTGCCGCATGTTGGGCCTTGGGCTGATCACCGTTGACCTCGCCAGACAGGACGGCCAGCAAACCGAAACCCTGCTCGACCCCGCCCCCTATGCGCCCAGAAAGAACAAACGAAAACAGACGCGCCTGATCAACGAGTTTACAGCGCGCGTTGGTGACCCCAATACGGGCGGCATCAACCGCACCAAAATCATCACGTCTTATCGTCAGGATGCGCTGCGTTGCGCGGTGGTTCTTGCCAAACATAAGGACATGAAGCTTGCCGACATCAGAACAGTTTCCGGCGTCGCCAAAGCCGCCTCCATTTTTCAAAAAAACTACTACGGCTGGTTTGAGCGCACCGGGCGTGGCGTTTACTGCCTGACACCAGTTGGCAACGAAGCCCTCAAAACCTACGCCGAAGCCATTACGGCACTTACGAACAACACGTGAATTTTAGGGCCCAACAGCCTCCCAAATTCCGCTCGCAGCCGCCGCTTTGGCAAGTGTATTCAACACCATCAATTTGGCGGAATTAGGGTCAGATTATGGCGAACTCGAGATAATCTTTCTGGTGGCGTTAAGTTCAGAAACAGAAGTGAGCGGAGTTTAATACACCCAGTAATAGTGCGTTCACATTGCAGAAATATTGGGCACTTATGGTTGTCGTTCACTTGATCAAAAAATTGCAAACTGAAAAACATTTTTTGGAGCGCTGCTTATGGAAAATACTGATCAGTATCGGGTTCTTATTGTAGATGATGACAAGTTGGTGAGAGACCTCATAAAGGATTTATTACAAAATTTCGGGGCAACTGTTGTTGGTGAAGCAGAAAACGGCGAAGAGGCGCTTCAGGCTTTCGATGAATACAAGCCCGATGTTACTTTTCTGGACATTGAAATGCCGGTCAAAAATGGTATCGACGCGTTAAAGGATATTTTGGCCAAAGACCCAAACGCGAATGTGATAATGCTTACCGCGACCAGTGACATGGATGTCGTCGATATGTGTGCTGAAATAGGTGCGCAAAGCTTCATCAGGAAAGGCGCAGCTCCCGCGGCCCTAAATACGATGTTAAAAGCAGGAATTGATAAAATTAAAGCGGCCTAAATTTGCTAACCCGTTTTCAAATCTGCTTTCGATTTTTCTTTCGGTTATGGGCTACCTTGCCCAAGGCGTGGCTCTGTCCCGGCCAGTAGCCGCTGAATGTTCGCACGATGGAGCACATTCACGTAAATGCCACCTGCAATCACCAGTAATCGATAGGGCAACGGTTGCTCCAAGGCGCAGATGAGGGCGATGGCAGTCAACGCCGCCAGCATCGAGCTTAGGGAAACAATTCGAAAAACAGCCAGCACAAGGCCAAAAACTGTCGCAGCCCCCAAACCCACTGGCCAAGACATCGCCAGCAACAGACCTAGCCCCGTCGCAGCAGATTTGCCACCTGTAAAGTTCAACCAGATCGAACGGCTATGCCCCAGCAATACGGCAAGTCCGGCAAAGCAAACAGCCCAAGGGACCCAGGTTTGCGGATCAAGCGCTGACGGTGTCGCGACGGATGGCAATTTATAGATCCAAGGATAAAACCAGAGGGCAAAGACGATCGCCCCCGCCCCTTTCAGCATATCCACCAGGAGCACCACCAAGGCAGGCCATTTCCCCAGGGTCCGCAATACGTTCGTTGCCCCGATGGGTTTGGAACCATGCTCTCGGATATCAATGCCCTTGAGAAGTTTCCCCGCCAGATAACCCGTGGGCGTTGAGCCGAAGAGATAAGCGATCACCAATCCAAACACACTCGCGATCCAGAAAACCATAGGGCTCACCTCGACGCTCCAATTTCAGACAATCATCATTTGATCGTCTACCTCTTTGATTGCCATGAGTCAAAACCGACTGTTTTCGTGGTGCAAGATTACTTCCGCGTTGCCACGCTTAACTGACACTAACGCCAAGAAGGTCAGCTTACGGCCCGAAAGCGGAAAAAAATGGGCCGCTCTAACTTGGTCTTAAATTGGCCAGAAGCGAAAAAAGAATACAGATCGGATAAGTCCCTTAACACTTGTTCACACACCATTTATCACTTGGACATGTTTAAACGATAACGTCATATGAAGGGTTGCTCTGGGACAAAATTATTCTGGGCGGTTCTACAAAAACGAGTCTGCCCATGTTCAACAGGTAGGAACAACGACGCTGAAGGGTTTTTTCGTAGTAAGGGCAAGAGCGAGAAATGATGATTGGTATTAACGCAACTACGACATCGATAAAGGTGTGGCGCATAGCGAAACCCTGCACCCAAGTGAAAGGATACTTTCTCGCCCTCATGACTGGTTCTGGGGGAATGCCAATTTGAAAAACGAATTTCCAGAGACTGACATTGCTTCAATTCTTGAGGCTGTTGATAGGATGGAAGAAGCATTCGTCGTATATGACGCTGACGGGTACCTTATTACCTGTAACGTGGCTTTTCGCACATTGTATAATTACTCACCGGAACAAGCACACGTCGGGGTTCATTATCGAGACTTAGGTGCACAGGATGTACAATCCGGAAATATTACGGTTCATGAGGGTTCAAAAGAAGACTATCTTAAGCGAAAAAGAAATTATCGAAAATTCCTCCAAGGCCATTTTGATGTACAACTGAAGGACGGCAGATGGATCAGAACTAATGACAGAAAGTTATCAAATGGCGGATTGGTTTCCACCCAAATGGATATAACTGCCCAAAAGAAAAATGAGGCTGCATTAAACCTTGCCAAAGAAACGCTGGAGCAAAGATTTGTCGAGAGATCTGCCAAGTTAACGGAAAGCGAATTATTATTTCAAAGGGTTGTCGATAATCTGCCAATTGGCGTTTGCTTAAAAGACGAAGATGGAAAAGTCTTGATGGCAAACCGTCAAATTCTGGAATGGTGGGGGATATCTGAGAATGAAGCCATTGGGAAAACAACAGATGAAATCTCCAGCGACCCCGAAGAGGTATGCCGCGTCAGGCGGGAGCAAGAACGCGTAGTATGGGAAACCTGTAAAATTCAATCCCGGAACCACCAGAATAAAACCAGGCCGGATGGCAGCCTCCGACATATCATCATCAGAAAAATTCCGATATTTGATGGAGAGGGAAAGATGATCTCTCTCTGCAATACCGTTCAGGACATTACGGATATCGAGATTGCAGAAACGGCTAACAAGGCGAAATCAGAGTTTCTGTCTTCCATGAGCCACGAATTGCGAACACCTTTGACTTCTTCAATAGGAGGCCTTGGCCTACTAAAATCAGTAATGGCAGACAGTATTTCCGACGACGGGACGGAGCTTCTTGAAATCGCTCTCCGAAATAATCAAGCGTTACTCCGCTTGGTAAATGAACTGCTGGACTATGAAAAAATTCTGGCGGGAGGATTGGATATAGAAACCCACAAACACAATATCTGTGAGCTGACATCAGATATTATTAAAAACAATCAAGGTTACGCGCGAACTCATTCAGTAAATTTTATTTTCAGTGAGAGTCCTGCCCCGCTATTTTCCAATGTTCAGGAACACCGGTTTGAGCAGGTTTTGAGCAATTTGATGTCCAACGCGGCAAAATTTTCGGAACCCAATACCGACGTAAATATTTCTGTCGCGAGTGACAATGATTTTGTATTTGTTCGAGTCAAGGATTACGGAGCCGGTATTCCAGATGATTTCAAACCAATAATATTTGACCAGTTTACCCAAGCTGATTCTTCATCGACGCGTCAGCGAAATGGCACAGGGCTCGGCCTATCTATTAGCAAGCAGCTAATAGAGGCTATGGGCGGATCACTTCAATTCGAATCTGAAATCGGTGTTGGCAGTACATTCATTATTGAATTGCCAATTTCACAATGACTGCTTCGGGTCAACAGGGGACGAAAACACCTACCCGGATCGAGGTCCGTTCACCCCCCTCACAACGGACATCGAATTTGAAAATGCAGATTTCGTGCGGATGACTTCCGCTTTCCGCCCAACAGCGGACCAAATCAGACCGGCTTGAGAGCTTCCGTATATAACCAAGAACGGACATTGCCCATTTCCGATGTCACTGTTAGTGAAGCGGCAAGGTAAAGCGGAAGACCGATCCCTCACCCTCGGTGCTCTCCACATATATCTGACCACCCTGCTTCTCGACTAGTTCTTTACACAGGTGAAGGCCCAGTCCGGTCCCAGTCTCGCCGCCGGTGCCGGTAGTCGAGGTTCTCTCGCCCAACTGAAACAGACGAGCCGCTTTGTCAGCCGAAATGCCAACCCCTGTGTCTGAAATCTCTACCTCAGCACAGTTGCCGTTGCGCCGGGCGCTGACGGTAACGTTGCCCCTCTCAGGTGTGAATTTGATGGCGTTGTTGACCAGGTTGCGGACCACGGTATCGACCATGCGAGCGTCGGCGAATACTTCTAATGGCCCTTTCTGCAAGTCGGTGAGCTGGATAGCCTTATCCTTTGCGGTTGGCGCAAACAGTTCAAAGTTTGTGTCAAAAATTTCCTTCAGATCAACGAGGCCGGGATCAAATTCCATACGCCCTCTCTGCAGGCGAGACCATTCGAGCAAGTTTTCCAGCAACTTGAATACGCTTTCCGCTGACTCATGCACAGCCCGGCTGGACTCCACCAGCTTGTTTTGATCAAAATTCGCAGCTCCGCTGGACAACATGCTTGAATACCCCAGCAGTGCAGTGAATGGGCTTTTCAGGTCATGGGCGATTATGGAGAAGAATTTGTCCTTTTGTTGGTTCAGCTTCCTTAGCTCGTCACGTTGCTTTTCGATCTCATTTTCCGCTAGAGTTCGTTCAGCTATTTCTCGTTTTAGTTTTCCATTATAATAGACGACAACGAAAATAACTATTACGACAACCAGGAGGACTACAACTAATCCGACGACGAGCTGATACCATTTTTTTAAATCAACTGTGGGATCAGGGTCATAAATAAGCCCTTCCAAGGAGTAGTCCGAATTGGCCATACCTTCCCTCACGAAGATGTCAGCCATGTGTTTAAAGCGTCCGGGATTTATATGCCCCATCTCGATCAAGTTCGGCAAGATGAGGGGAATCATGGCATTGGCTTCAAACTGCAAATGCTCCCGCGTCTTGGTGATTGTATACTTGCGCAGGATAAGGTCGATGATCTCCTCTTGGTTCTGCATCGCATATTTCCAGCCCAGCAGGGACGCCTTACGGAACCGTTTAACCCGATCAGGGTGATTTCTGACTTCGTCCTCTGAGGTAAATAGGATATCGCTGTAAAAATCGATCCCATAGGTGGCGGGGTTGATAACAGTCACCGATACACCAAGTTTATCCAGAAAATACGGTTCATTTGTCAAATAGGAATTGAAGGCATCGGTATTCCCATTCACCAAATCGTTGATGTCAAAGCTGCTCTTCTGGAATTTTACCTGCTCAGGATTGACACCTTCGCTGCGGAGCATGGAAATAAGGCCGATATCAGGTTTGCCGCCGATTGTCATAACCCTACGACCTACGAGGTCTTGGGGCGAACGGATACCGGAATCCCGCCTTACCAGAAAAACGGCAGGTGAGTGCTGAAAGATTGTGGCCAAAACCATCAGTGGTTTTCCACGCAATCTGTTTAGGAGGAGTTCGTGATTAGCGACTGCGAATTGAGACTGGCCAGCCAACACGCCTTTAACCGCATCTTTTCCCGGCCCACCGGCAACGATGGTTACATCAAGACCTGCATCATCATAAAATCCCTTTTCTTGGGCAGCGTAATAACCCGCGAACTGGAATTGATGGAGCCAGCGAAGTTGGAGCGTGATTTTATCCGCCGCTTCAGTGTGGGCGGAATACAGGAGCAAAATAGCGGCAAATAATACGGCACGCATTTAATCTGGGCGACCGAGCATAATCATACTAGTCACTCCTAATGCTTTATAGAATTGTTACATCGTTCAAAACTCATAGCACACAATTGCATGTAGTCGCACTCAATTTCATGCAGGGCTCTTGATGCGCGACTCGAGCTTTAGGAACGCATTTGGAAATAATTATTGATACCCGACGCTATTTAGCGGTTATGGATTTCTTTCGCATACCCGCAGGAGAGAGTCTGCTTAGGGTCAACAGGAGAAGTTTTGGTGGGGGTGGAATTACGTCCGGTTAGCCCCTCATAACGGGCATCGAATTTGAAAATGTGGATTTCGTGCGGATGACTTCCGCTTCCCTCGCAACAGCGGACCATAACAGACCGGCTTGAGAACTTTTGAATCTAGCCAGAGACAGTCATTGCGGCATTGGGAAGAGTAAATATAGTAGAGGTTGTGAAATGAGGGAATGATGATGTAATTCACACACATCGTGAAGGCGTGATTTGCTAACTGAATTTTCTGGCCAGATAGGAGCTTTATCTCAACATGCTGCATCGAGCTGTGAACACGGGCAGATATCTCATTTCATTATGCGCGTTAACGCTTACAACGCTGCTCGTGGGCTGTAGTTTGCGTATGGGGAGTATAGAAACCCTCAATAGTTCAATAAACAGCCTAACGGACGGAACAAAAAAAACTGTTGAAATATTAGACGGAATTCGGAAGACGGAAGCCTATAAAAAGATGTTGTTAGGGCTCGAAAGGAAATCCAAGATATTTAACCCAAGAGGCTGTGATAGCGTAAAATTTGGTGCGTTAAAGGGAATGGCTTTAAAAAAACTCACTATTGTCAATGGCCGAACAAATTTAGGCGGATGGCAAGACTTGTATGAAGCCGATGCGTGTGGAGTAAGTGTGATACGCCGTGTGGATTTTACACTGGGAAAACACGGCGAGATCAAGGCGTATGTTCCTCTGGCACCTGGTTTGACGAAAGCCGGTGCAAAACTTCAATTTGAGATAATGAGCGCTCTTCTTTATCAGGCACGCCTGGATAATAAAGAATCCACATGCGTGGAACCGCGTTTTTTTGCTACACGCGTCTTATCTCATGCCCCCTCAGCCCAGCGGGGCAAATTGAATGCCTCTGCCATTCACAATAAACTTTTCGATGGGCCGACTGAACGAGAAGACGTACCGCCAAATACTTGGATAGAGGCCTGGGACATTGACTTATGTGGTGTCATATCGACGATGAGTGTGGAGTTGAAACAGAATGGCAGCACAGTATCAATCGATAATGTCAAAACCATCCAGCCGCAATTGTAAGCCGTGCCTTGGTCCGACCTAAGCCGTAAGTTTTTAGAAAAAACCTATTGAAATGAGATAGATAATTATGGCCGAGTTGGGTCAACAGGAGAAGAAAATACCAACCCGGATTGAGGTCCGTTCTCCCCCTCACAACGGACATTGAATTTGAAAATGCAGATTTCGTGCGGATGATTTCCGCTTTTCTCGCAACAGCGGACTAAAACACACCGGCTTGAGAACTTCCGACTCTAGCCAACAGTGGTCATTTACCCATGAGAACTGGTTGCCTTGCCGTTCAGCCAAATCCAGCCTGGAACATATTCGAACATTGCACTGGCGTGTTCGTGGGTCATATGAGTTGCCCGGATTATCTTGAACCAACAATCCGCAGAGCGAAGTAGGGAACAAGATTGAAGACCAATATAAAAATTTTGTACAACCCGAGAAACGCGTAAAGGACGATGTTGAAGCCTTCCCGGGGCAGGTCAAATAACTGGCCATGCGCATTGTAAATAAAATCCGGGGCTGCAATTATCATTAAGGCCGAGAGGATAAATACGGCGACGTTAATGATGGAGCACCACATAAAAAAAGCTGTTAGGTTCCGAATATCCATAACGTTCTTCAATCCGTTTTGATGGTTTTTAGTTATCGTCGGATTGGAACCCATAGCACTTTGTTTTGAACTGTGCATTGAGATGCATCAAATTTCGTTCTAATCCAATTTCGATCATGATGTCCGTTCTGGGTCAAAAGGAGAAGAAAACGCCTACCCGGATTGAGGACCGTTCTACCCCCTCATAACGGACATCGAATTTGAAAATGCAGATTTCGTGCTGATGATTTCCGCATTCCTCGCAACAGCGGACCAAAACAGACCGGCTTGAGAACTTCCGAATCTAGCCAGAAGCGGATGTCGAGCCGCCATTGGATGGGAGCCTTCCATCGTATCAAAACCGATATTTTTGGAACTCGTCTATCAGACACTTACTTTCGACACGTACCGGTAAATCTGCTATCGTCACACATGCTAATAGAACTAGCCAAGGGCGTAACTTTCCTGCTGGCACTGAGCCTCCTCCACAACTTCATTCTTCGGAAGTGGCGGCAGAACGAGCCCATCTCGCAGGTCTTGTCGGGTCTTCTGTTCGGCGGCATTTGCGTCATTGGAATGATGACGCCTATTCAGTTCTCACCAGGTGTCATCTTTGACGCCCGTTCGGTTGTTCTTGCCATGGCTGGACTTTTCGGCGGTCCAACCGTAGGGGTTATCGCCGGTATCATTGCTGGCGGGTACCGCCTGTGGCTTGGTGGTGGCGGTGCGGGGGCCGGCGTTGGGGTTATCGTTACGTGCGTCGCCCTCGGTCTTGTTTACAGGCAAGCCAGTCGCCGGGGCTGGATAACCACAGGGTTAATCCAGTTTTTAGGATTTGGCTTAATCGTTCATCTTGTCACAGTTGCCTGGTTTCTGTTGTTACGGAGCGAAATTGTCGATGACGTTATGAACAATGTTGCCGTGCCGTTCGTCGTAACCTTCACTTTTGCAACAGCGATCTTGGGGGGGTTGCTTCAAGACATTGAAAACCGCCTGCAAACCGCGGAAGCGTTAAGGGATAGCGAGAACCGTTACCGCTCTATAGTCGAAAACTCTCCGGTCTGCATCCATGAAATTGAATCGAGCGGCCGTTTGCTATCCATAAATAAGTCTGGCCTCGGCATGTTGGGGGAGACGAGCGAGAAGGATATCCGGGGAACCAATTATCTAGGCTACGTGGCCGATGCCGAAAAAGACCGCGTGAGAAAATTTCTCGATCGGGCATTTTTGGGCGAGGAATCCGAGTTTGAGTTCACCTCTGCAGGGAATGTGAACCCGCGTGTTTTCAGTTCCTGTTTTATCCCGTTGAAAAATTCCGGCGGGGTCGCCGAAAAAATCATGGGAATCACGGAGGATATTACCGAGCGCAAGCGAGCCGAAGAAATGCTTCACAGATCCCGTGACGATCTTGAAGTTCGGGTCGAAGAGCGGACGCGAGATTTGTCAAAGAAAACCGAGTTGTTGCAAGCGACCCTCTCGAACATAGAAGGCGGTCTGGTGGCATTTGATGCCCAAGGCCGAATGCTGACCTGGAATGAGCGATATTTTGAGATATTCGGAATGCCCGACCGTTTCCGACGCACCGGCCTGGACTATGCGGAGATCGCCAAGTTTGATGCCGGACACGGTCTTATCGACCACGACATCGAGATCGACAGCCTTATCGAATAACGCCTGGCGGGATTTGCCGAGGGCCGGACGGAATTCGAGGAATGGTCCCTGAAGGACGGTCGCGTCATTGAGATCCGGCGCAATCCGATGGCGGGCGGCGGGCAGGTCTGCACCTATAACGACATTACTGAACGAAAACGTTCCGAAGAAGGAATGGCGGAGAAGGAGGCTCAACTCCGGTCCGTCTTGGACAACCTGTCGGGCGGCATAAGATATGTTGACAGGGACAGGAACAATGTCTTCTTCAATGCGCAATACTGTGAGCTCTATGACTTCCCCGGCGATCTCCTGAAAATTGGCGATTCGGTCCGCACCGAGAATCTTTATCAAGCCAAACGTGGCGACCTCGGGGCCGGTGATGCAGACGCCTTGGCCGATGCTTGGCTTGAAAAACTTCCCGTGCACGTGGAGCCACAAAGTTGGGAACGTACAACTGTCCACGGCAGGACGCTACAGGTCAACAGCACGCCGACACCGACCGGTGGGATCATTAACATTGTCACCGACATTACCGAGCGCAAGCAACTGGAAGAGAAATTACGCCAGTCTCATGACCTATTTTCCCGCGCCTTCCAGTCCAACCCTAATCTGATGGCCCTTGTGGACTCATCCACCGGCGAACACGTCGATGTCAACGAAGCTTTTCTGGACACTCTAAAGTTCTCGCGCGAGGAAGTTTTCGGCAAAACTCCCTTGGAATTGAACCATTGGGCAGATATCCGCGACCGCGACCGCATCTTGAAGGAACACTCAGAACATGGCCGGGTCCGGGATTTTGTTGGGCAACTCAAAGCCAAGGATGGCACATTGGTCGATTGTTCCTTTTCGACCGACCCCATCAAAATGGATCGCCTGAAGCTAGTGTTATGGACGGTCATAGATATCACCGAGCGCAAGCGCGGTGAGGAAGCCCTACGGGTGGCTACGTTAGAGGCCGAACAGTCGAATAAGGCCAAGTCTGATTTTTTGGCCACCATGAGCCATGAGCTCAGATCCCCGCTAAACGCCATCATTGGGTTTTCCGCCATGATCAGGGATCAGATGTTCGGCCCGAAGAAGGATGACGTCTATGCGGAGTACGGCGCAGACATCTTTAATGCCGGCCATCATCTTTTAAGATTGATCAATGACCTTCTTGATCTTTCGAAGATTGAGGCCGGAAAACTCGAACTCAATTTCGAAAATTTGGACATTGAGGAAGCGGTCATGGGATCCATCCGAATTATTGAACCGGTGGCGGCAAGATCGGATGTCGACGTACGGGCAGAATTGGACAAGAACCTGCCGTTACTCACGGCCGACCGCCGCGCCTTCGACCAGATTGTCCTGAACCTGCTGTCGAACGCTATCAAATTCACGCCTCAGGGCGGTCGAGTGAGCGTGCGCGGATCAACCAATGGCAAGAAAACCAGCCTTGTTATCGTCGATACCGGCATCGGCATCAAACCCGACGACATTGAAAAAGTCCTGTCCCCGTGGGGGCAGATTACAGATCCGATGACGACCGACGCCAAGGGCTCCGGTCTCGGTCTACCAATCGTCAAGTCGCTCGTCGAATTGCACGGCGGCAAATTCGCCCTCAAGAGTAAAGTCGGCAAGGGAACAACGGTGACCGTGACGCTGCCAAACGCGGGGCCATGAATTCTGGCTGCAAGACAAGACTCGGTTGTCCGTACATCTTGCCTAAACTTGAGCTTGCGCGAGTTTCAGTTCTCGCGATGTCCGCTCCGGGTCAGTGACAGACCTCATGGAGCTTCCATATTCACGTCAGCTTAGCGCACAGAAGCAGACATAAATCGATAGGTGTCGGAACTTCCGAGATTAGCCATAAGCAGAAATCAGGAAAGCGTTACTATCGCGGCAAGGCGGGTGATCTCAGGCAATGTAATGAAATAGCGATAGGGGTTGTGATTTTCATCCCTAAAAACCAATAGATGTACATTGTGGTCCAAGTCGAATTTCTTCTAACTGTGCCTGATAGGCGCGGATGAAAAAGATTTCCATCTCCCGAATGACGTCGGTTCTTTCGAATAGCTTGTGACAGTTGGCCTCAATATCGGTCTTCATACGTTTTCTAAAGTCTGCGTCATGGGCTAGTTTCAAGGCCAAGGACACGTACGTGCCGGCATCCGTTGCAATCAGGTCACTAAGGCCCATTTGTTTGTAACACCCTGCGGTAACCCGGCAGCGCATGAAGTTGCCCGGCCAGGTTACGACGGGGGCCGTCATGGCAATCGCTTCCAGTGACGAATTGCCACCTGAGAAGGTGGGGATGTCCAGTATGGCATCAGCAAGCAAGAGGAGCCCTAGGAATTTTTCATGAGACATGGTGGGCAGGAAAATGATTCGCTTAATGATATCAGGATGAGAGCTGCCTATTCTCTCGATAATCAGATCATTCAGATGGCCGCCTTTGCCGTCATCAATAAGCACCACATATCCATCCGGATCGCAAACCATTAGATCGCTAACAAGCGTGTCGAATCCAGGGTGTAATTTGAACAGTGTCTGTGGACAGACATAGAGTGCTTCTTGATCGGGCAAACCAAAATCCGAGCGACTATAGGTTTTTTCAGGGCGTACAGGACGGGTATAGTAGGTTGGTAATGCAGACAGTTGAACCAGTTGCTCCGTGTATTGCGCCGAAGAACCTGGGTGCTCGAGCGGGCCAGCCGACAAAAAGTAATCAATATTTGGAATGCCCGTGGTGTCCGGGTGGCCCCAGGACACCACCTGTACAGGGGCCAGTCGGGCAAATGAGAGAAAGTAGGTATATGGGTCCATGCCGATATCTGGGTAAAACAGAATGTCCAATTTTTCCTGTTCAATGACGTCTCGGTCTCGGTTCAAATCCTTGTGTAGTGGAACAACCCTGTCAGCCGTTTCTTCAATGGCTTCGGACAGCGGATCGTTCTCGCCGGGAAACCGAAAAACGGTAACGACGAAGAGTTCACGTGATAGATGCTCAATAAATCCGTGCGAAAGTTTGCCGATCGTGTGCTCGCAAAAGAACGATGATAGGAATCCAATTCGCAAATGCTTATCCCGCCGCTTCCCGCTCTGGCGGCAGTGCGCCGCCTCAAACATCAGTTTCGGACAAGCATCCATATACAGCTCGGCGATGTCCTCCATGATCTCTCTGTTGTCCTCGTTATGGTAGGACAGGAAAAAATTAGTCATACCGATCTCTACGACGGGGTCATTGATTGTCAGGTTTTGTTTCTTTAGATCTTTAACAGCTTCGGCGAGATTTTTTCGGCGGGTCTGGATATCCTCTTCGGATCGGGGGATTGTTGGAAGTGACAGGGCTTTGCGAATCCGCCAAGCTGCTTTTTTTGGATTATGGGAGAGCGCCACATCAAGCTGTCTGACGGCACCATCAACATCGCCCTGGGATTGCAAGGTATTGATAAGGTTGTGATGTGCATCGGTGTAACCAGGCCTTATTTTGAGAGCATTGTTAAAACATGTTATCGCCTCATCCAACTGATTCAGCTCTTTCAGAGTCGTGCCGAGATTGTTGTGCGCCTCAGCGTATTTGGGATTATGTCTCAGGGCTTCGCGGTAGCTTTGGACGGCCTCTTCGAACCTAATTTGGCTTTTCAACGCATTCCCAAGATTGGTATGGGCTTCAACAAAGCCGGGTTTGAGAGCGAGGGCTTCTCGGTAACTTTTTTCTGCTTCGTCCAACCTGTTCAGATCTTGCAATGCATTCCCAAGATTGTAATGCGCATCAGCGTAACCAGGCATAATCTGTTTTGCTTTTTGATAATTTCGAATGGCCTCGTTTGGCTTTTTCAGGTCCTGTAGGGTAAGCCCCAAATTGCAATATGCAGTGGCGAAATCAGGTCGAGTAGATACGGCTTTTCGAAAACAGCTTTCCGCCTCATCCAGCCTATTCTGGTCCCTTAAGACATTGCCAAGATTGTAATGCGCCTCAGCATAATCGGGCAAAATTGTTAGAGCTTTTTGAATCAGATCAACGGCGGTGTCTGCCTTGCCGGCCTGATACGCAATCACGCCCAGAAGGTGCAGGGCAGCCGGCTGATTTGGCTCGGTTTCAAGTATTTGTTGATAAATGCCCTCAGCTTTGGAAAATTCCCCCTTCGAATGATGCTGCACTGCGCGGTCCAGGGAGGCCTGAATGGCTATTTGTGATTGCCTCGTGGATTGAACAGAAGATACGCCAGCCTTCGCAGCACTGGTTGCTTTTCCCTTCGCCAGTTTTTTCTGGCGACGCTTTTCAGCCCTGTTCATATTGGCTTATATCCCCAGTCAATTTGAAGCCTGTAGAGAAGTTTAGATCAACCCCCTCTTAATGAGAAGTGGGCCTGACTGTAAAAATGGAGAATTGCCTTTCATGTTTGAACTCATCGAAACCACTGAGCTTTGGTACACCTGGAAATTCAAATTACCAGCCATTATGAAATCAATCGGCAACTCGACTCAATAAGCGGCACTTCCGCTTAGGGTCATTAAGAGAAGTTTTCGCGGGTGTCATTTTACTTCCGCTATCCCCCTCTTAACGGACATCGAAATTAAAAATGGAGATTTCGTGTGGAAGACTTCCGCTTTCCGCCCAACAGCGGACCAAAACGGACCGGCTTGAAAACTTCCGAATCTAGCCAATAAGAGACACCACAAAGCAAACGAGTATATCAAAGAGACTAATTCTCCACTTTCGCTTTTCAGGTGCTATTGTCACGCTTGCCACGATATATGGAAAAACCAAATTGCCCCGATATGTAACCTTTGATATTGACGCCATACACAACTCCGTCTTCGGGTCCGTCTTGACTAAATGGGAGGAACGGTGTGGCAGTTACTTTGCCCCAACATGGAATAGCGATCTTCACTTTTTAGACTTTGATAGTGGTCTAATCCCACGAATGACGCTTGTTCAGGTCGATGGCCAGCCTGGTGTCGGCATATACAGATTTTGGGGCACGGGTATAAAGACTTATGGAAATTGCGACCAGACCAACAGTCGCGTTGGAGCGCAAGAGACACCTGAAATGGAAGAGGATTTTGGTGCGCAATATCAACAGGTAGTTGAAACCGGCATCCCTCGTTGTTACGCGACCCAGATACGTCTCAAGGATTGGGATAGCCATTTTAAGTTTGAAGCCAGTCTTCGCCTGCCATTTACGAGCGATGGGGAAATCGTAGATTGGATTTTATGCGTTGATCATTACGCGGACAACTGGACAAACCTTATAAGAGCACTTGGCGTTGCCGATGTCCCCCAACCCTTTTCATAGTCCGAACTGATAATTAAACTTGGAAATGTCCGCCTTGGGCGGTGACCTCAATTGATCGACGCAACACTTTAATCTTTGATGTTAAAAAGATGGAGTGTTGGAATGAGTTACAGGCGCCGAATTTATTTTACGAGTGAGCAGAAGTCAGAGATATGGGATCGCTGGCAACGTGGTGAGTCCATGAGTTCCATTGGACGTTTGTTTGATCGGGATTCATCGTCGATTTACCCACTATTGTCGCGCACAGGGGGCATACGTCCACCAGATCGAAGGCGATCCCGTTTGGCGCTGACGCTTGTTGAACGCGAGATAATTTCCTGAGGCACAGCGGCCTCGCGTTCCATTCGTTCAATTTCACGAGAGCTATGCCGCTCTGCATCGACCGTCAGTCGTGAGGTCAAAAGGAATGGTGGCTACGATCACTATCGTGCTGCTGATGCTGACCACCAGGCTTGGGCCCGGGCTTGCCGTCCCAAGATGTGCAAACTTGCACTCAACAAACATTTGCAACGTGTGATATCAAACAAGCTTACAATTCATTGGTCACCGGAGCAGATTGCCGGTTGGCTGAAGCGAGAGTATCCAAACGAAGAGCATAATCAGGTGTCACACGAGACGATCTATAGAAGTTTGTTTGTTCAGGCACGCGGGGTGCTGAAGAAGGAACTGATGCAGTATCTTCGCTCAAAACGCACCATACGCCGTTCCCGGCATGCCAGCCTGAAGCGTGACGGACTGGGTCAAATAAAGGATGCCGTATCAATTAGAGATCGGCCCGCTTCAATTGCCACATTGGTTGAACGACATACGCGCTATGTGATGCTGGCAAAGGTTGCTAACAAGGATACACAAAGTGTTATCTCGGCTTTGATAAAGCAATCGCAGAATCTGCCGCGGGAACTCTACAAATCCCTCACATGGGATCGGGGTAAAGAGCTTTCAGACCACAAGCGCTTCACACTGGCTACCAATATTGATGTCTACTTCTGTGATCCACAAAGCCCGTGGCAACGCGGTTCCAACGAGAACACCAACCGGCTGCTCAGACAATACTTTCCAAAGGGAACCGATCTGTCCCAGCACTCGCAGGCTCATCTCAACAAAGTAGCCCGTCAGTTAAACGAACGGCCCAGAAAGACATTGCAATTTGAAACACCTGCTGAGAGATTTAATGCATGTGTTGCGTTGACCGGTTGAGATGGCAGTCAATAGCAGACCTTATCAGTGGTACAATTTCACTTCCGCTTAGCGACCGGGAACGGAAGTTTGATCTCGGAATTTCCGGCTATTGCGCTAAGCTGAGGCGACCTGCCATCACGTTCCACAGCCCATCGCGCCTCGCCACAATTATGCCTTAATTCCTTTTTGATTGACATTTATGTCTATTTATGCCTATATGCTCGCCGCATGTTACCTCGGTCGCCGAGTTGTGGGCGATTTTTGATGGTTGTGATTTTGAATAATTTTTATGAGCGTCGCCGCTTAGGTGGGGGCGTAAGTCTGAGTGTTGTTTCCGTGGAAGAATTTACCCTCGTTTCAGGATTGGAGAATCATCTGAAAACATCTGTTTTTATCTGAATTCATCTGAATTCAACTGAACTCTTGCCACTGGAAGTCCCGCGACAAAACTGATGCCAGGTCTGATTGGCCTCGGAACGCAGATGTGATGTGGCGCATCCAATAACTGCCGGTCTTAACCAAGAACGATCATTTAGGAAATTTTTATGGGTCAGCCCGGATTGGCTGAATTTAGAAGTTATCGTAGAGATTATGCGCGAGATATTGCGATGGCGGGTCCGTTATAGGGCGCCCATATTCGGGATCACCAAGTTTATCAAGAAGCCGCTGATGCCTGAATCCCAAATCGAAAGATTTCTGGTATTCTAATATCGCTAACACATAGCTACCTTTCTTTTCATAAGCGATACCACGGTCAGCATAAAACCGGGCATTTCTAGGGGCGAACATGATAGCAGTATCGTAATCCTCGAATGCGCGGTCAAAGTCGCCAACCGCCCGATGTAAATTGCCCCGTTCGTTGTATCCTTCGGCGAAATCGGGCTTCAGTATAATTGCTTTGTTGTAATCTTTGATGGCTTTGCCAAACTTCCCCATCAGGAAGAAAGCGTTTGCTCTATTGTGCAAAGCTATGAATAGATTGGGATCACGAGCAATCGCTTCACTATAATCATTTATTGCGTCGACCAGTTGCCCTTTACGCTTAAATGCGACCCCTCTGTTGGAGTAGAACGGCGCCAATAAAAGCCCTTCCACACGGTTTGAGTTTATGATTTTGGAGCAAGCTGAAATTTGCAACTCGGGACGCTCCCCAGCGAAATCACAGTCATGAAGGTCCTTTTGAAAGTCAGCCCTAGTGGATTGCGTAAACGTGAACACAAGTAAACCCATCAAGCATGCAATTCTGATCATCTTTCGATAACTCCCGACGTTTCCCAGATAGTCAGACGAACAACCTTAAGATAGTTTAAATATACCGTTTTTTACGCCCACTGCACAACATATAGTGGGTTATGCCGGGAAATCGGTGTGTTTTGACTTGACGTGATTCTAATATTTTCTCTTTTTGTGCGAATCGAGCCCGAGCGCTGGCTTAGGTGTTTGAGCGCCTCAGGTGGTCGTTTCAGAAGTTGTTTCATCATGACAAGGTCGATTAAAGACAAGCCGGGAGCGTCCGCCTCGGGTCAACACCAACTCCTGCGATAAGTCTGATTCCAGGTCTGGATTACATCGGAACGCAAAAGCGAGTCACGCTGGCCTTCTTGTGTAAAAGGAAGGCCCGGCGTCCTTCAATCTCTGCTAGGGTTCACAAAACAAATTCGGAATTAAAACGGCCTAAAGAGTTTTCGTATTCTGCCAACGGGCATGGGATTGGATTTGGAATTGATATTTTCCCATCCGATTCCAAGCAACAGCACGGTAGTTCAGCAATCGTGAAGAAAACGTGCGATGCCGAAAATCCAAAATGTAAGGCCAGATCAAATTTCGTGCTTGTGGCTAACTGACAAGAGCGCCTCGATGCGCAAGTATTACGGCCAATGGGTCTGACTTGACAGTCAGTGAAATTATTAGATAGATAGTTGCGGATACTTGACCAATTCCTATCTTCCAGGAAAAACTAACCCGGCTACTTTATATTGAATATATTATTATTAATACTATCTTATATTGCTCAAAGTGGGGGATTATGAATAAATTTGGTATTATCGCCACGTGCTTCATATTGGCAACCAGCGCCGCATCCGCGGATCAAAACATCATTTCTCAGAAAGTTAATGTAGGTCCGATAATTGATGGTATTGGAGATGATAAGGTCTGGAAAACTGTGTCACCAATCAAGACTAGGGATACTGTAGCCAACATCGACATAGAATTACGATCGGTTCATACTGATAAATCGATTTTTATTATGGCCCGGTTCCCGGACCAAACTGAAAATCGCCAACACAAGTATCTGCTGTGGAACGAAGATTTGAAATCCTATCGGAGTGGCCCGAAACGAGAAGACTCATTTATTTTAAAGTGGAATATGGAAGCAGCCCCGGTCGACTTGAAGTTGAAGGGGGACGATGAGTATCTGGCGGATGTGTGGTATTGGAAAGCGAACCGGACTGACCCTGTCGGCGCCGCAGACGACAAGATGCATATTTATGGCAAAAATAAACTTAAAAAATCGAAAAGTTTAATCAGCCGGAATGGCCAGCAGTTTTATTTGACCCGGCAAAGCGACGAAGGTCGTTCGGCCTATTCCTCAATCGCTTATGAGAAATTCACGGAGCAGGAAGTTCCGCGTTATGCCTCTCGTGAACCCGAAGGCAGCCGGGGGGACATCGTCGCCAAAGGGCAATGGAAAGATGGTTATTGGACAATTGAGTTGTCCCGGCTTCTCCATACCGGACACGCCGACGATGTCCAATTCGTGACGAGCCAAGATTACCTGTTTGGCGTGTCACGCCATGAAATCGCAGGCAAACCAGCAAACCCTAAACTGGAGCAACCACTGTATGAAAGTGGTGATGTTGGTGAACCTTTAGTATTAAAATGGAACTGATGACCTGATCGGCTCACGATAGTGCGTTTCTCAACACAGATTAGTCTGGCGCTTTTTGTCATGGTGCTCGGTATCCTTGGCTCTTCTGCCATTACGTACCTGAGCGCCAATTCTACGATTCGATCTATGTCAAGAATCTCGGACGATTTGATGCCGGGAATTAGACAGCTAGCGGAATTGCGAAATTTAACCAGGAAAGCGAGTGCTAAGTTTGTAGTGCTTTCTAATCCAGCCTATGTTCATGAAATCGACCTAGCAGAAACCCTGAGAGTTGTTAATCAGCAGGTGCTGGGCTTAAGCAGTCGGCATAGTGACGTTTCTCGCAAATTCCCGTTGTTGGTTGCGGATGTCATGGCTGCTTCTAGCTTGATCAATCAATTGTTTGAAACCAAAAAAAATCAACGGAATGACCCAGAGAGCTGGCTAGCTTTACGTGCCGATGTTAACAAGCTCATATTCGGCATGCGCTCTAAACTGAAAGGGCTCTCAAAGTTATCATCCAGTAACCCTGCGCAACTTCGCTCGCTCAGCATTGCGGTTGGAGAATTCGAATCCCTATTCTCCATTTACGAAATCCAGCCTCAAGCCTCTATAACAGACATTAACACCTCTTTGCTTCAGGCGGACGAGATTGCAGGAGGACTGTCGGCAACGTTGGGATCAATTCCGGAAATCGAGTTTGGTCCGTCAATAAGAAATTTTCGAAAGGCGGTTTCAAGATTTAGAGCGGCGTCATTCCTCTTCGATGACGAAATAAACTTGTTGGTGGAAGGAGCCAATCTTTCTGAAATTATGGAAGCTGTGAATGAAGCGAGGGCAACCGCCCTGTCCATCTTATCTGACCTTAATTTCAAGGTTAAGGAAAGAGTTGAAAAAATCCAGTTGAGTGAAATTCAAGCCGCACAAGATCGAGCCTCAAAGGCTTTGGTCTATTCTCTGATCGCGATGGTAATAGTGATAATATTGGCACTATATTTGTATTTTAGTTTGAAAGATCGCGTAGATATGTTGGTTAAAGGTACCAAGAAAATCGCTGAAGGAGACCTGACGTACTCGTTTTCCATACGCGGGGAGACAGATGAATTCGATGAAATTTCCATTGCTATTAACTCCATGGTCTCTGACCTCAATAAATCTTTCGAAAAATTGTCGGAAACTCAGAGAGAATTGCAAAGCGCTTTGGACGCCGCTGATACGGCAAACCGGCTAAAATCTACATTTATTGCCAACATGAGCCATGAATTCCGCACACCGTTAAACGCCATAATTGGCTTTTCCGATCTGATGGCAAGCAGACTGTTTGGTAAACTGGGAGCTAAACAATACGAAGGATATATCACTGACATTAACAATAGCGGAAAGCATTTGCTCGAACTGGTCAATGGCATCATGGATCTGTCTAAGATTGAGTCAGGAAACCGGGAATTTGAGATATCTGAAATTGATCTTGGTGAAGCACTAGACGATACGCTAACACTGGTAAAGCAGCTGGCTCGTGAAAAAAAAATAGACATGAAGGCGTCAATTGATGAAGAGCTGCCCATGATCTTTGCGGATAAAACCGTAATTCATCAGGTGCTTATCAACATCATTAACAATGCGGTGAAATTCACCCCACCAAAGGGGTCAATTGACGTAAAAATTACCAAAACCACAGATAACGGTATACGTATCCTTATTTCGGATACTGGCATCGGAATCCCTGAGGAGGACCTCGAACTGATAATGGTTCCTTTCGGACAATCGAGGACTGCCCAAACGAGCGTCGTTGAAGGAACTGGATTGGGTTTACCTATTGCCCGAACACTAGTAACAGAAATGGGAGGAAATATCGAAATTTCCAGTAAAGCTGGAAATGGTACGGAAGTGTGTATCTGCTTTCCTCCCGGCTGCCTTGAACAGCGTTGATTAGCTAAGCCGCATTGATTGTGTAGACCTGTTTGCGAACTTCGTCTGAGCGTTTGATGTTCTTGCTCCGAACTTTCACATGGAACTCTCACTGGTTTGTGGATGTCCCGACTAGTCCGGATACATACCAGTGACTGCCGATATCCTGTACAATCTCTCTTGCTAATCGCAGCCGGGGTTCACAAAACAAATTCGGAATTAAAGTGCCAGACGGTCTGTAAGCCGGGTTCTGTCCCGGCGGGTTTGATCCCGCCATGGATGGTCATTCATCTGGGATGTGCGTCGCCGCACACCTCTCGCAACCGACCCGGGCGGCGGCTCGAAAACCTGCCTGTTGACCGTATCAACCGGCCGCCCCTATTTGGTTTTGCTCCCGGTGGGGTTTACCATGCCAGCTCTGTTGCCAGAACCGCGGTGCGCTCTTACCGCACCCTTTCACCCTTACCAAGTAGCTAACAAAGTTAGCGACAAGGCGGTTTGCTTTCTGTGGCACTTTCCCTAGGGTCACCCCCGCCGGGTGTTACCCGGCACCGTGTTTCCGTGGAGCCCGGACTTTCCTCCCCAGCCGCGACAAGGCGACAAAGGCGACCATCCGACCGTCTGGCGGGATTGTTCTATCGTGATTGCCGGAAAATGGCAAAACCGATTATGAGGAATTCCTGAAATCGAACCGAAACGCCTTGTCGCCGGGAATAATATGCCCGACTGATGGCGATGGAAAATGCGCCGTCATGACCAGGGTTTTCGTTCCGCAATTCTGTTCCAGAACGCGCCAGCGGGTGACGCGCGCGGCATCGGCGTCTTCGTCGGCGACGGCGTGCCAATCCGGTTCTTCACATTGCACGGGGCTGTGCATGATGTCGCCGATCATCACCGCATGATGGCCCTTTGAGGCAAGATGAATGGCGACGTGGCCTGACGTGTGTCCAAAGGTCGGCTCCAGCCAGACATGATCATCAATGGCAAAATCGCTATCGACGATAACGCCAAGGCCCGCGTCCATCACCGGGACAACATTTTCATCGAACGTCACGGTCCCCTGTTTTTGCGCGCGCTCATATTCTTCGCGCGCAAACAGGTATCTGGCGTTGGCGAATGTCGGCAGCCATTTGCCGCCGATCAACTGAGTGTTCCAGCCGCTGTGATCAAGATGGAGATGCGTGCAAAGGACATAGTCGATCTGTTCTGGCCGGGTCCCGGCATCTGCCAGCCCCTGCAGCCAGACATCGCTCTGCATATTGTGCCAGGGTTTGAAGAACGCATTTGATTTATCATTGCCGACACAAGTGTCGATGAGAATACGATGATGAGGTGTGCGTACAAGATAGCTCTGCACCGGCAGGATCATTTTTCCAGTTTCCGGACATAGCGCGCTCGGTTCCATCCAGTGGCGATACGGATCAAGCGCCTTTGGTGTCGCCAGCGGCAAAAACGCGCTGATCGGCAGAAACGGACCTTCGGATTCGATAATCCGCGTCACCTCGATTTCACCGATGCTGAACGACGTCATGTTTTCCCCCAATCAAAGCCGCCAATCCGCTCACACGTCTGGCCGTGCCCGCATCAATGCGCCCTGTAACCCGTTCCCCGCGGTAATGTCGCTGGAAGGCTTTGACGGCCATGACGAAGTCACTGGTGTCGTATCCGATTGTCGTAAGGTGCGCGTCCACGATGTCACGTTGCATTTCCAGAACATCCGCCTCATCGGGCCAGAGACCAATGCCGAGGCCGGCCAGTCGTTGCCAGTCAAACAATTCACCAGGGTCAGCTTTGCGCGTTGGGGCGACGTCGGAATGGCCGACGACATTACGAGCCGGGATGGGGTGGCGCGACAGAATGTCTTCAGCAAGCGTGATGGCTGCGTCCATTTGCGCATCCGCGAATGCCCGGTAGCCAAATTCATGTCCGGGGTTAACCAGCTCAATCCCGATGGAGCGTGCGTTGATTTTGGTCTCACCCCGCCAATACGCGACGCCCGCATGCCAGGCGCGATTTTGCTCGTCCACCATCTGACAAATTGTGCCGCCTTCATCAATCAGGTAATGCGCGCTAACCTCGGCATCTGCATCACACAAACGCGCCAGTGCTGCATCTCCACTTTCCATACCCGTATAATGAAAGACCAGCATATCAATGGGCACACCGTCGCCGCGTTCGTCGAAGTTTGGCGACGGGTGTTGAGAAATGGGTGCGCTCATAACGGCCAGATCGACAGCGCCTATTTCAGGCTCCGCTCCTTCTCGACCTTGTCGTAGGCCGCGTTGATGGTTGCCATTTTTTCGTTGGCAAGATCGATGAATTCCTGCGGCATGCCCTGCGCCATTAGCGTATCAGGGTGATTTTCGCGGGTCAGTTGACGATAGGCTTTTTTGATATCCGCATCGCTGGCGTCACGGGTTACGCCGAGCACTTCATAAGGATCAGCCTCGCCATCGCCACCACCGCCCAGATGAATAGCTTTCAGCCGTTCGAAGTGATGTGGGCCGAAACCGAAAATCCGGGCGACCTGTTCAACGAATTCAAGCTCTTTCGGGTGAATAACACCGTCGGCCTTGGCGATAACAAAAAGTGCACCAAGAATTTCCTCGCGGACCGCAGGTTCATGCGCGAACAGGGTTGCGATCTGCTGGGCATAAGGCTCAAACCCGGCGGCTTCCTGTCGTGCTTCATTGAACAGACGCCCGACGTTTTGTTGTTCCGCAGGCGGGATCTGGAAAATGCGTTTGAAGGCAGCGATCTCGTCTGGTGTAACTTGGCCATCGGCTTTCGCCATTTTGGCACAGAGCACGATGACCGCGGTCGTGAAGGCAACCTGGCGGGCATCGTTATCAATGCCAGACGCGCTGCCCTGCTGCTGAATTTTCGCTTTATCGATGGAATGCCCGAGGGTCGCCCCGAGAATGGCACCAATCGGCCCGCCCAGTGCAAACCCGGCGACACCGCCGATAACTTTTCCCCAAATACTCATGTGACCTCAATCGTCTCTTTATGACACCTGCGATGGCACACTTATTGTGACACGTGCGATGGCGCACTTATTGTGACACGTGCGATGGCGCACTTATTGTGACACGTGCGATGGCGCACTTATGGATTTGAAAAACCAATGCGTCCGGCCATGGGTAACTTCAACGCGAGGTCTTTCGGATCAACGCCAAATGTAAGCCCAAGCAGATTAACTTCAAGCCCTTCCTCCAAACCAGCCAGCAGGCCAAGCACACCATAGAGCGATACCTGATACCCGGTGCCGCTGGGTGTCGCTGCCGCAATCGCGCCGCCGGGGATAAAATCTTTGCCGATCGCAGTTGGCGGCAAATCAAGTTTCAGCTCAGGAATAGCGCGCGCCACATGGGCGGTGAAGGTGTTTGAATTGGGCCCCGGCCAGACCCGGTACTGATCCATATAGGGATAGCTATGCGCCGCCGCATCGACCCGCTTGATGATCTCATCTACGCCGTCACCCCGAATATCGGAAATGATCTCGGGCGCATTGCCAAACCAGCGCCCGTCGGCAGGGCGCTCGGACACAACCAGAGCCTCGCCGCCATGCATAACCCGCCAGCCAATCACCTCATAAACTTTAAAATTGAGCGCGTTCGTCGGCTTAACGGCGATCCAGGTATGAACGCCAAACGTGCCGCGCCAGCTATAAGCGCGCGCCGCGTAGACCTGTACAATGGCTTCGCGGTTTACCATTGGATCAGGTGCAATCCCGGCACTTTCCCGGCTTGCCGTGCGCCAGTCAGCCATGGAGTTTCGTGCCACCATCATGCCAACGATGACAATCAGCACGACCAGAACAGAAAACATATTTAGTGACCGCCGCCATTTCATAGGACCCTCTCATTTCCATCGCCCGCCAGTAAACGACCATAAAGTGGCCGCAATAGGGCAGGCAGAACATAAATCGGAAATTGTGCCATGGCGAAATACAAAAAGATGTCCGGATCCACACTTGCGGGCAACACCGCAAAGATCAAACCCATATTGCGATTCCCGCTGACGAACCCGAGCGTGTATCTATCGCGTTTCAGAAGTTTCCGAAACACCAGCGCACCGATCACCTGCAAACCGCCATTTGCAACAAACCCGAGACCTACGACTAACAGTACGCGCACCGGTTCGGCAAGTAACAGCGCCGTGATACCGTCCATGATGCTGAGCACAAAAATCGCCATCAGGATAACAAGAATGCCATCGAAGCCGGTCCACCAACCCTGAATTTTATCCATGCCGAGAACGCGCCTGACCACCATTGCCGTGATGAAGGCCGTGCCAACCATCGCGACAAGCCGGATCATCATCCCCAGTGCCCCAATCTCGATTTCCAGTCCGAGCAGTTCAAGGGCCAGAAACGGCACCGTGAACGGGACAATGAATGTGGCGGCGACCATAACAACCAGAGCCAGCGCCCCATCCAGCCCGATCATCAAAGATACAGCCGGCGTCGACATCAAGGGTGCGCTGGCCGCCATCAGAACAAGGGCGGCGACAAGACCTGGCGGCAATGCCGTGAATAGCAGCAACCCCCACATCAGCATCGGCGATATCGCCAGCAACCAGATCAGAACTACCAGCACCAGCGGGTAGCGGCGAAGGTGATGGAGAACACTCGGCCAGTCGAGGCGGACCATGGCAACAAACAATAACCCCCAGACGGAAGGTGCCAGCAATGGCTTTGCCAGATGCGCAAGGTCAGGAACCAGCAAGGCAGCGAATACCGTCCCCGCCATCAGCTGCGTTGCGTATCGGCCGAGGATGGAGAAGAGATGCTGGAACATGGTCACCGGTTATAGGGGTATTTCCAGAGAAGCGAAATTAGATAAATAATTGTTGATGCATCAACCATTTTCGTTTATGGTGCTTTTATGGTTGATACATCAACGGAGACTAAAATGACCTGGAAACGTGATTCTGAATATTGGAAAGCCCGCGTACAAAATGAACGCCCGGAAATTTGGGCTGAGGTTGAAAGTGGCGCGATTACGAGTGTACGCGCCGCCGCCATCAAATGCGGGTTTATCCGCGAGCGCACAGCGCTGATGGATTTGAACCGTGCCTGGAAGAAAGCCAGCGCGGATGAGCGCACAGCCTTCCTCGCCGAAGTTTCTGCCGGTTGAGCTACTCACCGAAGAGCGGGCCCGGGCACCGGGTCCGCTGGCACTCTCTCGCCGGAGCTTGTCAGTCGTAACTCAAGCTTGGGAACCAATCCGTTCCCCGTCCACCAGGAGTCAGGTCGAAAACACTCCACAAGGGCCAGAACGAATCTACATGGCGTGGATTCTGGCCTTCATCGCAGGGGCTGTAAAGAAGCTCTGTATTGTAGGTGTGGTGGATGCCCTCAGGAGATTTCGAAAAAATATTCACCGCTGGAATCTGGTTACCTTCTTCCGTCTCGGCGAAGTAATCCACATTGTAAGTATTATTCTCCGACGACAGCAGCCTGAGGTTCCCCCACCCGCGTTTTTCGGCCCATGCCTTCAGCGTTTCAGCAGATGCCCTGGCAACTACGGCAAGGTTAATTCGGCTCTTGAGATGCGTCGCGCCTCCGTTCAACGCATCAAGTACAGACGTGCACGCGGGACACGGCTTTTCCGCCTCCAGTCCATACATGAAACTGTAAATGAGCAGACTGTCATTTCCCGCATCAAACAAATCAGAGAACCGGACAGTCCCTCCCGAAGCGGCGTCAAATTCATAATCCGACTTGAGTTCCCCACCCAGCGGAAGGGCCCGTCGCATGGCAGCAACGGCTTCGGTTTGCCGGCGTAATGCGATTTCAGCCTCGATCAGTTCATCTCGTTTGTCGCGATAAGCCTGACTCTCGCCGGGAAAGCTTTTGTCGTGGTAATGTCCCATGTCTTACCTCCGCTTTTGTTTTTTTCACCCGTTCAGAAAGGCAACTGATCGCCGCGCTTGTTAAGATGGTAGGTCAGCGCCAATGCAATACAGTGACGCAACGCCTCTTCGGGTGGATCTTCATCGGTCTTGAATATTACGCACCGCTTCCCGTCAAATTCCAACCTGTCACCATAGAGTTCACGGAATGTTGATATCAGTGACGTCTGGCAATGGACAAACAGTCCGTACCGTCCTTCGGCCGATTTAACCTGATCAATACGCACCGTCGTCCCGCTTTTGGTATCGGGCGTCAGGTAACTCGGCTGCCCCCATTTAAGCGTTTCCTCCAGGCGACCGACCCCTTGCGTTCCCGCTGCCGTATCGAAAATCACCTGGCGAAGGTGCATCATTTTGGGCTTGAGCGTGTCGGGATACCCGCCAAAAACATCCGCGACGCTCTGATGCAGGAAGCATTCTGTTTTCATTAAACACACCCCATCAAGGAACCACCACTATCCTTCCAGATAGGCCTTTTTCCCGGCCATCGCCCTGAACTTCTCGATCTCTTCCGCCAATTCGCGCTTTTCGGCGGAATCTTCATCAAAGGCCATGGCGTATCCGCCCTGAAACTGACGCACCACACGGCCACTGATGTTGCCATGCCCTTCGACCTGCAATTCGACAAAATCATCGTTCGTGAACAACGCCTTATCCGTCGCAATGGCAGCGCCACTTAGCGAAATATCGCGGACAGTAACTCGCTGCTCGCCCCCGTCCGTAACCGCGTGAACGGGCATATCCAGCTGATAGCGGGCATGGCGGCGGGCGTTTACGGTCAGGTCATCAACACTCATATGTTACATATCCCTAAGAAACAGGTTCTCCCAAAATATCTTCATAGCGTTTTGTATATAATTCCCAGGCTTCCGGGTTGATCAGCAGACGCGGTCGCTCACCTTTGAAAAGCGCTGTCCACTGCTCTGCAGATGAACGTGCCATATTAAAGGTGCAATCGGAAGTGATGCCCGCATTATGCGGCGATACGATGGTGTTTGGGTAGGCCAGAAGCGGGTGGTCCATGGCGGGCGGCTCAACCTCAAATACATCCAGCCCAGCCCCTGCAATCCGGCCCTCGGCCAGGGTTTTCTCAAGTACTGCCTCGTCATGAATGCCACCCCGCGCTGTCGAGATGAAATTGGCATGGGGTTTCATCAGTGCAAATTCCTTCTCACCAATCATGCCCCGGGTTTCGTCCGTCAGCGGGCAATGGACAGAGACGAAATCAGACTCACTCATGACCTGCTCAAGCGTTGCTTTCTCTGCCCCACGCTCGGCGAAATCAGCTTCGGTTATATATGGATCACTGGCGATGACGCGCATGTTGAACGTCGGACCACAAATCGCTGATGTCCGCCGCCCGACATTGCCAAGCCCGACAATACCAAGCGTGCGCCCGGTCAATTCGCTGCCCTTGTAGGTCCAACGGTCCCAGTCACGGTCTTCGGAACGAATGGCGCGGTCTGACTGGATCATCTGTTTACAGAGCGCCAGCATCATACCCAGAGCGTGCTGAGCAACGGATTCCGCATTGGCACCCGCCTGATTGAAGACCAGAACCCCTGCTTTGGTGCAGGCCTCAACATCAAATGTGTCGTAACCCGCTCCGGAACTGGCAACGGCGAGAAGGTTCGGGCAGCGTTCAAGAAAGGCTGCATTGGGATGAAACGAATCGGCAGTTTCGATGGCCGGCAACATCTGATAACCGTGAGCTTCGGCTAAAAGCGGCCAGTTGTGATCGGGACCATCGGCGAAGGAAAGGCCTGATACTTCAACGTTTTTGGCGTTCGCCGCCAGCATCTCGGGCCCCACGGGGTCCATCCATCTCTCAAAAAAACAAAGTGTTCGGGTCTTGGTCATTCAGGCAGTTCCTACTCGAATTATGGCTCATTTGCAGTGTTTGTCTGTTTTATCGGGATCGCGAACAATCCGCCAGCAGCTTTTAACTCCTGAATCGGGAACATCGACTCAAGTCTCAGGAAAATAAGCGCAACATCTTGTAGTTATCCCCGATATCCCCACTATATCTCGTTTACCGCTGACGGGATTCAGCGTATTATTGCGCTCAGGTTTTGGGGGGTATCTTTTTTGACCACGAGAACCGATAGGAGATTCCGAATGGCGATGCTCAGAAACTTCTTCACAGCTTTTGCCAAGACAATGGGTTTCCGACGCCGGACCCGGCCTGCCCAGATGATTCAGTTCCCGCCATACGGATTACGATAGAGATAATAGCTTTTTTGTATGATAGATTATCGGGACCCTATACGGGTCCCGATTTTTTTGCGGCCTTTTGAGCAGAACTGGCATAGCATTTATGATCTCTGAAAATCAGCTATTATCGACCGTTAAATCAGACCACTTAAAAACATTCGGCCAGTTTGTACTGTCACATTGTAACGAACGATATCTTCCTGATTACAAAAAAATGGACCTGATGAAAATTCCTCAGTGCATACCCTATATCTGGGCATACGATTTAACGGGTGAAGATATTGATCAAAGGTTTTTAATTAAATTCTCCGGAACCAAAATCGATGAATTACACGGTCAAAATATAATGGGAAAATACGATATCGATTTTTATAAAGACAAAAATTTATTCAGTGAAGTTCATCAAAAGTATTTGACCTCTGTGTTAACAGGGAAAACCTCCTATTCTGAACGATCTTCCAATTACCCGAGAAGCGAAGAAGAGAAATTGTTCAGGTATATTGAAACACTATTTTTCCCTTGCTCAAACGATGGGGAAAATCCGAATTTCGGCATTGGGTGTGCAAATATAGACCTTATCAAACGCGATGTAGAAGATACCTTCACTCATTTTTAAACGATCTTTCGTTCCAGGTGCGTTGATATAGTATCGGGCACTAAAGGTATCTCGGCTCGACTTTAAATTCAGAAAGACAACATCAATGACCTCATCAACGCATGATCAAAAGTGGCAAATCTGGATTGACCGTGGTGGTACCTTTACCGACTTGATCGCGCGGCGCCCGGATGGTCAGTTGATGACCCACAAATTATTGTCTGAAAATCCGGAACAGTACGAAGACGCCGCGTTGCAGGGCATTCGCAATCTGATCGGCGTCGCCAAGAACGATCCGATCCCCGAAGGCATGGTTGATGTGGTCAAGATGGGCACCACGGTTGCCACCAATGCCCTGCTAGAACGCAAGGGAGACCGCACTGTTTTGGTCACTACCAAAGGTTTCAAGGACTCCCTTCGTATTGGTTACCAGAACCGCCCTGACCTGTTCGCACGCCATATCGTGTTGCCGGAAATGCTGTATGAGACGGTGATTGAAGTTGATGAGCGGGTATTGGCTGACGGTAAAGTTCTCCACGCACCGGACCCAAATCAGGTTCGCGCAGATTTGCAATCCGCCTATGATACTGGCATTCGCTCCGTCGCGATCGTCTTTATGCATGGCTATCGATACACCGCGCACGAAAAAAGCGTTGCGAACATCGCGGGTGAGATCGGCTTTACGCAGATATCCATTTCCCATCAGGCCAGCCCGTTGATGAAACTGGTTTCGCGTGGCGACACCACGGTTGTTGACGCGTATCTTTCGCCGATTCTCAGACGCTACGTGGACCGCGTTGCCGCCGACCTGACACCGGATGGTAAAGACGCAACACGACTGCAGTTCATGCAATCAAATGGTGGCCTGACTGATGCCAAGCTGTTTCAAGGCAAGGACAGTATCCTGTCTGGCCCGGCGGGTGGTGTTGTGGGCATGGTACAGACTGCGGCCATGGCCGGGTTTGAAAAACTGATCGGCTTCGATATGGGAGGCACGTCCACTGACGTCTCCCACTATGATGGCGAATACGAGCGCGCTTTTGAGACCATGGTCGCAGGCGTGCGCATGCGCGCACCGATGATGCATATCCATACTGTTGCCGCCGGTGGTGGATCGATCCTGCATTTCGATGGTGCACGTTTTCGCGTAGGTCCTGATTCCGCTGGTGCTGATCCGGGACCCGCCTGCTATCGCCGGGGCGGACCGCTGGCGGTTACAGACTGCAACGTTATGCTTGGCAAAATCCAACCCAAACATTTCCCGAGCGTCTTTGGGCCCAATGCGGATGAGCCATTGGATGCGGACGTCGTGCGTGAGAAATTCGAGGCCATGGCCGAAGATATCGCCGAGGCAACCGGCAAGCCGAAACAAACACCGGAGGAAGTTGCAGAAGGATTCCTGCGTATTGCCATCGAAAACATGGCCAACGCGATCAAGAAAATATCTGTCCAGCGTGGCTACGATGTCACTGAATACACCCTAAATTCATTTGGCGGCGCGGGCGGACAGCACGCCTGTTTGGTCGCTGATGCGCTGGGTATGAAGCGCGTATTCCTGCACCCCTTTGCAGGCGTTTTGTCGGCCTATGGTATGGGCCTTGCTGATGTCCGCGCCCTTCGCGAAGGGCAGATCGAAAAGCCATTGGATGATGATATTCCCCCAACCCTGAAAGCCGCATTCGCTGATCTTGAGGCTGCTGCTCGACGCGAAGTTCTTGAGCAAGGGGTTGCTGAAAAAAACATTCAGATTATCGAGAAGGTCCACATTCGCTACGACGGTACGGACAGTGCCATTCTTGTCGATCATGAAGCACCGGACGATATGCGCCAGGCATTTGAGAGAACGCACAAGCAACGTTTTGGTTTTATCGCGCCCAGTCGCGGGATGGTGGTCGAGGCACTTTCGGTCGAAGCCGTCGGCACCACCGAGCAGGTTGAAGACCCGGAAATCGCACAATCCCAATCGGGAGATGCCGCTGCTATTGATCATGCAGTAGTCCACACGGAAGGCGGCGCCCAGGATACGCCGCTGTTTAATCGCGATGATCTTCAGGTCGGTCAGAAAGTTGATGGCCCATCCGTCATTATCGAAGCCACCTCGACAACCGTGATCGAGCCAGGCTGGCAGGCTGAATTATCCTCACGCGGCCACCTTGTTCTGACCCGCGTAAAAGAGCGCCCAAAAACCGTCGCCATCGGCACCGAAGCAGACCCGGTAATGCTTGAGGTTTTCAACAATCTTTTCATGTCCATCGCCGAACAGATGGGCGCGACGTTGGCCAATACGTCCTATTCCGTGAACATCAAGGAGCGACTCGACTTCTCCTGCGCGATCTTTGATCCGGTTGGCAATCTGGTCGCCAATGCACCACACATGCCGGTGCATCTCGGCTCCATGGGTGAATCTATTAAGACCGTCATTCGTGAAAACGCAGGCACCCTTAAACCGGGCAATGTTTACGCCCTGAACGCGCCCTACAACGGCGGCACCCATTTGCCAGACGTGACTGTAATTACCCCGGTGTTTGATGACGCCGGAAAAGACATTCTGTTTTATGTCGGCTCACGCGGGCATCACGCCGATATCGGCGGCAGGACTCCCGGTTCTTCCCCGCCCGACAGCAAAACCATTCATGAAGAAGGCGTCCTGATTGATAACTTCCTGATGGTCGAAGAAGGTGTCCTGCGCGAAAAGGAAACGCTGGAACTGCTGAGTTCTGGCACCTATCCGTGCCGCAACCCAACGCAGAACATGGCTGATCTGGGGGCACAGATCGCCGCTAATGAAACCGGGGTTAATGAAGTTCGTAAAATGCTGTCCCACTTTGGGTTAGGCGTAGTTCAGGCCTACATGACCCACGTTCAGGACAATGCGGAAGAATCGGTTCGCCGCGTTATTGATGTTCTGAAAGATGGCGAATTTACCTACCCGCTGGATAACGGCAGCCAAATCCATGTCAAAATGTCAGTTGATAAAAAGACCCGTCGCGCAACACTGGATTTCACCGGCACATCACCGCAAAACCCCGGCAACTACAATGCGCCAACGGCGGTTTGCAAAGCTGCCGTCCTATATGTGTTCCGAACTCTCGTCGATGATGAGATACCCCTGAACGAAGGATGCCTGAAACCCATTGATCTGATCATCCCGAAGCAATCCATGATTAGTCCTGAGTATCCAGCGGCTGTGATTTCAGGCAATACCGAGGTCTCCCAATGCCTGACCGATGCGCTATATGGCGCACTCGGGGTTCTGGCGTCGTCACAGGGCACCATGAACAATTTCGTTTACGGGAATGACCGTTATCAGAACTATGAAACAATTTGTGGCGGGACCGGCGCCGGGGATGGTCATGATGGTACCAGTGCGGTCCATTGCCACATGACAAACACCCGCATGACAGACCCTGAAGTTCTGGAATGGCGGTTTCCGGTTTGTCTGGAGGAGTTCAGCATTCGACCAAATTCCGGCGGTGCCGGGCGTTATCGCGGCGGTGATGGCACCATCCGGCGTATGCGCTTCCTGGAAAAAATGACGGCGACAACCCTGTCATCACACCGCGATACGGACCCCTATGGATTGGATGGCGGCGGTCCGGGCGCACGCGGGCTGAACCGGGTCATTCGAACAGGTGGTACCGTTGAACACCTTAAAGGAAATGACGAAACCCAGATGGCCGTCGGGGATGTCTTCATCCTTGAGACCCCAGGCGGCGGCGGATTCGGGAAAGCTCAAAAAAATTGAGCTATCAACCCGTTTCTTACCAATTATCCACTATATCTGGTGGCCAATTGGCATGAATTTCCTCAATCTGTTGTATTGCAGAGGCAGATAAAGCACGCCCCTTACCTATAAGCCATTGTTTTTATTCGTTTTTACGAATTTTACAACGTTTGACGCCAGATTCCGAACAGATTAAAATGCATAATTCGGAAAAACGGTGGCTTTTCCGTGCTTGGAGGCGTGCAGGTTGCGTAACAACTGGTTGACCATTACTGGTGTCGGTGTCGCTATTTTGTCTGGCGGATTCTCCAGCATGCTGTCGGCTGCGCAGCTGGAAAAGGAGCTTGCCGGTCTTCTTCTCGATCACCCTCGCATTCGGGCAGCCGCCAAGACGCATGAGGCCCAGCGCAAGGAGATTGACATTGCGCAGGCCAACTATTTTCCGACCATCTCAACAACGACCGAGGGCGGGCACGAATTGGTCGATAGTCCCGGCACCCGCAGTGCGTCCGAAACCGGCGAACCCTCAAGCCGGACAACCTATTCTCATAACGTCACGGTCACCCAAAACCTATTTGACGGGTTCCAGACGGAATCCACTGTTCGCGCGGCACGCCTCAATAAGGAAATTGCCCGTATTGATTTCGACAATACCCGACAGAACATAACGTTTGAGGGGGTCAACATGTATGTTGATGTTCTTCGCCAAAAACGTTTGATTGAGCTGGCTAGGGAAAATGAAGCGACCATCCAACGCCAACTTAATCTGGAGGATGAAAGGGTCCAGCGTGGCTCCGGCGTTGCAGTTGACGTATTGCAGGCAAAATCCCGCCTGCAGGTTGCCAAGGAACGCCGGGTGACGTTTGAAGGGGCAATGATTGATGCCATCACCCGCTTCACTCAGACCTTTGGCCATCCACCGGATATTGAATCCATGATGGACCCAAACCCACCGGTTGATCTGATTCCCAGCACGTTGGAACACGCCATTGAGATCGCATTAAACGAAAACCCATCCCTTGAAAGTGCGGGAACCAATACGGAGATCTCACGCGAACGGAAACGTTCATTGCGCGGTGAGCTAATGCCCTCGGTCGATATGGAAGGGCAGATGAATTATGAGAAACATGCCAACACCGTACTTGGCACCCGGCGGGATTATTCCGTCACGTTCCGAGCATCCTGGGATTTATTCAGTGGTCTCTCGACCCCGGCGTCGATTGCGCAGGCGAAATTTCAGCATCGTGCCACGCAGGATGATCAGGACAGGGTTCGGCGCAAGGTGATTGAGCAAACGAAACTTTCCTGGCAGGCCCTGCTGACAGCTAAAGAACGTTTTGATCTGCTTGAAAATGCCGTCAATATCGCGTCTGAGGTATTTGAATCCAGAAAGAAACTTCGCGAAGCGGGCAAAGAAACTGTGATTAACGTACTTGATGCGGAAAATGAGGTGAATTCATCTCAAATCAACTTCACTTCTGCGTCTTATGATGAACGGATTGCCGTCTATCAGTTGTTATTGGCAATTGGTCGCCTGACACCAACATATCTCAAATTGGCACCGTCCTGATACTCTCTTCAATGCCTGAAGTCAGGAGCTCATTACGCTGCCCATCGCCGTTAAAGCGCGGTCCGACAACGTTACGTAAGCAGCGGCTAAATGTCCGGATACTTCCTCGCCGTCGTGGCTTCGAAGTGTCGGGTAGTTGTTGTTCGCAAAGAAATTCCGAACATAGACCTGCAAGTGGTTTTCACTTGTGATTGTCAGGTCATTGTTCCGGCATTGAAATCTTGCGCCGCGAAACTTCACGCCTTTGGGTAAAACTACAATGCCTTCTTGGGCACCACATATAAAATCTACTGGTTTTGCACTCTGTCCCATTACTCTCTCCTGGAATGTTCATTCGTCCCCAACAGTTCATTTGGCCACTCTAACCGGGCGAGATGAATAGAAGATAAGCAGGGGGTGAACACGATGTTAAAGTGTGTTAATGTGAAAATTGCGCACAACAGTTCGACCATAAGAACAAGATTGCGCTCATGGCACTGTTCTCGAAGAGGTCACGAATACATGAAACAACGACTGCTCATCGTCGAAGACGATCTGATGGTACAGGCGCTATTAGCCGCCTATTTGAAACGTGAAGATTTTGCTATCAGCTTGGCCACAACCGGCAAGGAAATGCTGGCCTGTGCAGACACCGAGAAGCTTGATCTGATCTTACTCGATCTGACGTTACCGGACGAAGACGGCCTGACGCTCGCGCGGCAAATCCGCGCCCGCTCGAACCTGCCGATCATCGTTCTGACGGCGCGATTGGGGAAAAGTGATCGCCTCGCGGCACTTGAAGTCGGCGCGGATGACTACATGACAAAGCCGTTCGATCCGGAAGAGCTAATTTTGCGCATTCGAAATCTTCTTGGGCGAACCCAGACTACCACGCCCGCTCAACCTGTGACAGATCGCCCGGAAATCATACAGTTTGCGGGGTGGAACATGAACCTTGCCGCCCATTCACTGACCAATCCCAGCGGCGCCCAGGTTCCCTTCACACGCGCAGAATTTAACCTTCTGGCGGCCCTCACAAAAGCGCCGAACCGTGTACTCAGCCGCGCCCATCTGCTTGATGCTGTTAGTCAGGACGCAGATTCACCAACTGACCGGTTGATTGATGTGCTGATTAGCCGAATTCGCAAAAAAATCGAAGCCGACCCCCGAAAGCCAGAAATCATCACGACGGTCCTCGGGTGCGGCTATAAGTTTAACGCTGAGATCGACTCCTGAGCTTTTACAAAAATGAGGGCTTGGGTAAACCCAAGCCCTCAGTTGGGAGGTGCACATCGGGACTGCAAACCGATGAGCACGGAACGAACTCAAAATTCAATCATCAACGTAATTTAGAAAAACGTCTGTATCCACCTAGACAGAAAAGATACTAAATGAATTCCAAGCTCTGATTAGCACTGTGACACACAGATGTGTGAATGTAATGAACACGGCATTGCAAACATGTGAACGACTATTTCAATCGAACAGATCAATGATACATAGAGGATCCGATTAATGATTAGAATTCTGGGACGCGCAAATTCCATCAACGTGCAAAAAGTCATGTGGTGCGCGGCTGAGCTCGGCATTGAGGTTAGCCGTGAAGATGTCGGCGGGGCATTTGGCGGCAATACCACAGAAGACTATCTGGGTAAAAACCCAAATGGAAAAATTCCAACCTTGATCGATGGCGATTTTGTTCTCTGGGAATCGAACGCAATTGTTCGTTATCTCTGTGAAGCGGAAGGTACCTCACCATGGTACCCAGGGGGCCTGCAAGACCGGGCGCGAGCCAATCAATGGATGGATTGGTATCTGACCTCCATGCACCCGCATATGACTGTCATTTTCTGGCAACTTATCCGCACTGCAGCCGATGATCGCAACATGGATGCCGTCAAAACGGCCACGAATGAAGCTGGCAAGCTTTGGGCGATGCTCGATAATTATCTCGCCCGCAAGGCCTTTGTTCTTGGCGATCAACCAAGCATGGCCGATATTCCGCTCGGATGTGCGGCTTATCGCTGGCATGAAATGGATGTTGATCGCCCAAACCTTCGCAATCTACGGACCTGGTGGGAAAGTCTGGCTGAGCGTCCTCATTACCGCGAACATGTGATGCTGCCTCTTACCTAAGGATTCCTGAGCAAAATGAACGCAAATACCGTCTATCTGGGCTATGACCAGACAGCGCTCGACGCTCAGTACAACAACCGGATTGCCGTCCCCGAGCATACGGAGATTTATGCAGCCTGGAAAATCGACTGCGAACGAGTGTTGATGAACCACGATCACCGCCTGGATGTTGCCTACGGACCGGAGCCGACGCAGAAACTTGACATTATTCTACCGGATACCGACGGGCCTTTTCCTATTAACATCTTCATCCACGGTGGCTTTTGGATGAGCCGATCGAAAGACGATATGACCTTTGTTGCCGAAGGATTAGCCGATGCTGGGGCCGCAGTCGTTATAATTGATTATGCCCTAATGCCTGATGTCACAATGGACGATATCGTGCGCCAATGTCGCGAGGCCGTGGTCTGGGTTTATAAAAATGCGGACAGTTTTGGGGGTGATCCCGAACGCATTCACATCTCTGGAAATTCTGCCGGTGGGCACCTGGTCGCTATGCTCATGAGCACGACGTTCTCTGATGTGCCCGCGAACATCATCAAAAGTGGCTGTGCACTCAGTGGTATTTATGACCTGGAACCGATCCGCCACACCTATATGCAGGCGACGCTCAATTTGAGTGAGGAAGACGTTCAAAAGAACAGCCCTCTCAAACTGGCTCCTTCTTCCAGATCTCCCCTGATAATTTTCTATGGCACGCTGGAAAGCGATGAATTTAAGCGCCACGCCGGGACACTTCTCAGGACCTGGGGATCACAATGCACTGCCATAGAACGACCCGGAAAGAATCACTTTACCATCGTTGCTGATTTCGCCGACGCCAAGGGTGAACTTGCAAAAGCTGTGTTTCGCAACATGGGTCTCAGTGACGTTTGACAGGCACGGCGCCTGAGGCAATCAGATCTTCAATTTCCTGATCATTATACCCAGCTTCGCGTAGAAGTTGCCTGTTCTCCTCACCAAAACGTTGAGGCGTTTGGCGCAAAGTGGCCGGTGTGCGGCTCAATTTTACCGGTGCGCCGAGCCCGCGATAACTCCCCTGTTCGTAAATCATACCTCTGTGTTTTGTATGCGGATGTTCCAGAACTTCGGCCATATTTAACGCAGGGCCTGCGGGCACGCCGCCGTCCAGAAACCTAGTGTTCAATTCAGCACCGTCCTGATCAGCCAGCAAGTCCCCTAATATCTCGCGCAGAACCTCCCGGTTCTCATTCCGTTTGCCGTTTGTTGCAAATCTGGGGTCATCGGCCAGTTCCGGTTTCCCCAGAATAGCCAACGCCTTTCTAAACTGCCCGTTATTGCCAATCGCCAGAAAAACCGGCTGAGTTCGGGTATCAAATAAATCATAAGGAACCACATTGCTATGGGCATTGCCGGTGCGCTTTGGCAATTTTCCGTTCATGAACCAGTTCGCAGCATGGGGGAATTGCAGACCAACCCCTGTATCAAAAAGCGTCACATCGACCTGTTGTCCCATCCCAGAGCGCTCCCGCTCGAACAAGGCCATGGTGATTCCGATTACCGCATTCAGCCCGGTTCCCAAATCAATAATTGGAACTCCCATGCGGGTCGGACCTGACTCTGGGCTGCCGTTAACACTGAACAGGCCGGTTGTCGCCTGCACGGCGGCATCATACCCCGGATACCCGCCAAGCGGTCCATCGACACCGAACCCCGTGATCCGGCAGTGAACAAGACGTGGAAATTTTTCTTTCAGAACCTCCTCATAACCAAGGCCCCATTTTTCCATGCTTCCTGCTTTAAAATTCTCAACCAAGACATCTGCCGTCTCCAGTAGGCGTAGCAGAACCTCGCAACCTTTATCCGTTCTGAGATCAAGAGCCATGCATCGTTTATTACGGTTAACACCGATAAAATAGGAACTGGTAATGTGATTTCCGTCTTCATCGGACTCAAACGGGGGGCCCCATTCGCGGGTTTCATCCCCGGACGGCGGCTCGACCTTGATCACCTCAGCTCCATGGTCACCTAAAGCCTGCGTACAGGACGGCCCGCCCAGCACCCGGCTGAGGTCAATGACCTTGATTCCCGATAAAGCACCTGTCATTCGTTATGTCCTCTGATTAAACCGCCCGCCAAGCATGCGGCCGCAGTATTGATTTTTTGCTGTTATTGATTGTGATGGTATCGTCCTTGAATTCAGTCACAATCACTCCTGCAATTTTGGTATGAAACATTAGCGGAAACAATCATGAGCGCAACGGCGAAATCAATAGACCTTTTCTGGTCATTCCGCAGTCCTTATTGCTACCTTGCCCTCAATCGCATTTTGAGCCTCGAGAATGAATTCAACGTGGCCGTCCACCCGCGTCATGTCTGGCCCGGCGCCATGCGCAAAAGCGGATACTTCGCTCGCCTAAACCCCAATTACCCAAGCTATCAGGGCATGGATGCGGCGCGTCTGGCCGACTACCTCGGCCTGCCGTTTGCGCGCCCAAAACCAGATCCGCTCAGGCTTGAACGTGAGACTCTGGAACCGTTAGCGAAGCAACCCCTGATCGAGAGCCTTTCAAGAATGGGCGTCCTTGCCGCCGAACAGGGACAGGGAATGGGTTTTATCGATCAGGTAATGCGCCTGCTATGGGACGGAAAAACGCCAGGTTGGAACGAAGGAAAGCATCTTGAAGATGCCATAAAACGCGCCGGTCTTGATGATGAAATGTTGCCGCATCACGCCCAATCTGAAGCCGCCCGCCTGGATTCAGTCATTGAAGCCAACGGCGAAGCCCTTAAAGATGCCGGGCATTGGGGTGTGCCCTGCCTGGTCTTCGATGGTGAACCGTTCTTCGGCCAGGACCGCATTGATCTGCTGAAATGGCGATTAGATCAAACTGCTTAAATTTCCGGAGTGCACAGAAAACGCGCCAGCGTTAAAGTGGGTTTGTCCAACAGCCGTTTCAGCCGATTAAAGTGAATACGATGCTGACTAACCAGATAGAATAGCGTTTCCCGTCCGAAGCTTATGTGATCCCCATAAAATCGCTTTCATTCCTTACCCGGATCAGTCTTCAGCGCCGTGATCGGGAATAAAAGACGCCATAACAGTCGCAATAAAGATCGCACCCGCCAATATATAGAATACAACTGAAAGCCCCCAAACATCTGCGATCATGCCTCCACCGATGGGGACGATTGCCGACAGCGCAGACTGGGTCCCAAACAGCAAGCTGGTTGCACTTCCTCCCATATTTTTGGGCGTCATATCCATCATCCAGCTATGGATGACCGGGCGCACTGCGAACAGCGCGAAACCGATTACCGAAATTACGGCAATGAATAACAGAACCTCACCGATCAAGGCTGCGGCAATTGTCGCCAGTGTTGTTCCAGCCATACCCGCTACAACGACAGGACGTCTACCGATTTTATCCGACCATGTTCCAGCAATCGGTCCCGCAATCATTCCCGCGAGTTGCATCAACATGATGCCAATGCCCAGCAAGAATGGCCCAGCGTCCAGTTCATTTACCAGAAACAGTGGAACAAAGACCAGCAGGCCATTTTGAGTCATCGAGCGAAAACCAGCCGTGAAACAAAGCCCAACAACAGCGCGGTTTTTAATCATCACGGCCAACCCTCGCAGATAGTCGGCACCGCTCATGCCTGCTTTACCAGCGGCTCGCTCAGCCTTGTCGCCTGAGGACAGTGCCAGCAAAATCCAGAGCGCGATGGCGAAGACCGGGATTGAGCTTATTTCAACAACCGTGTTCCAACTGGCCCATACCAGCATGGAACCAACCGCCAGCGGCGCGATGGTGTCGCCGAAGTTTGCCCCCAACGCATGAACCGAAAGCGCATAACCTCTGTTTTTCGGGAATTTCAGAGACAAATAGGATATGGCGGCTGGATGCCACAGATTATTGGTCAAGCCGATGACCACAATGGCAATCATCAATCCTGTCATCCCCGAAACGAACCCCGCCGCCATCAACGCGCCCGCGCCGATGATTAAAGAGAAAAACTGCGTCAGAACACGCCGCCCTGACACGTCAACAACCGCCCCGCTCCCAACGTTGGCGGCAAACGATGAAACATGGAATATCGTAATCAAACCGCCAGCTTCCGTATAGCTAAGTCCCAGATCCTTGGCGATGAAGGGCAGCAGAACGTAAACGGTGCCGATGATCCAATGGGTTCCCGAATGCCCGAGCGCGACCAGAAAGGCAGCACCCTGACTTTTCCATTCAACTCCGGTTATTCGTTCAACTGCTGCTATCAAAACTGTTCTCCTATTTATCAACGACAAACCTACCTGCCGCATTGAACGTGAACAAGAAAACACTATCTACCTGTGATTTTTCCGGGTGAAACGCCAGAGCAGTGGTATTATCTGCAGATCACAGGAGAGAATTATGTTCGTCTACGCCCTCTATTACAAAAAAGCGGATGGGTCATACGATGGAAAGGCCGTTGGATTGTTTGAAACCGAATTTCAGGCCCGCCAGTATGTCTATCAGGATGGAATTTGCCCGCATTTGGAGATTGAAATCGTCAAACACCAGGTGCAGGGAGACGAGGATATTCAACGATAATTCCCAAATGTAGTGCCTGAAACAATGGCATTTCCCATTGCGCTCATGCCAGCGAACGGTGATGATACGCGCTAAATTTTACCCTTAAGGAGCAGATTTCATGGACGGTGTTACCGATCAGTTGATCGTCAGCAAGCAGGATGGGGTTGGCACCATTCTTTTGAACAATCAGGAACGCCGTAACGCGATGACGTTTGAAATGTGGGAAGGCCTGCCAGTTGTCCTGGAAGACTTCATGGCTGATGATGCCGTGCGGGTAATTGTCGTTGGCGGGGCTGGTGGCAAGGCGTTTTGCGCTGGTGCTGATATTTCTCAGTTTGAGAAAAACCGCGCTTCCGAGGATGCCGTCACACTTTATAACAAGACGGTCGAAATTGCCTCAAACGCGCTTGCCAATTCTGCCAAACCGACAATCGCCAAAATCGAAGGTTTTTGTGTTGGCGGCGGTGTCGGGCTTTCGCTTTGCTGTGACATCCGGATCGCCAATGATGAGTCACGTTATGCGGTTCCGGCTGCCAAACTGGGCCTTGGCTACCGTGCAGACGGCTTGAAACGCCTGGTTGACCTCGTCGGACCATCCATGGCCAAGGAAATCTTTTTCACGGCCCGCCAGTTCACGGCCCAGGAAGCACTGACGATGGGACTGGTTAATCGCCTGATGCCGCGCAATATGCTGAATGCCTACGTTGATGACTACACGAAAACCATCGCAGGAAACGCGCCAATGACGGTGTTTGCCGCGAAAACAGTTATCGACGAAATCACGAAAGGTAGTGAGCTCGACGTTGAACTTTGCGATAAAGTCGTCACCGACTGCTTCAATAGCGAAGATTACAAAGAAGGCCGCAAAGCCTTCATGGAAAAACGTAAACCTGTTTTCCAGAATAAATAACGGGCACGATATGTCACTTAAACTGGGATTTATCGGCTTCGGGGAGGCCGCGAGCATCATTGCTGAAGGCCTTCTTGAGGCGGGCCTCGGTGGCATTCGTGCCTATGACATCTGCATGGATGATCGGGCGCGCAAAGACCTGCTTTTTGATCGCGCAAAAAAGACCGAAGTTGAACTCACCGCATCCGCAGAAGCCGTGATTGATGGCAGCGATCTGATCATTTCTGCCGTCACCTGCACGGAAGCCCTTAATGCGGCAAATAGTGCGGCACCGCACCTGAACGCCAAGCAAATTTATATGGATATCAATTCCGTCTCCCCGGCGACGAAAAAACAGGTCGGAGATGCGATCGAGCCTTCAGGCGCCGAGTTCGTTGAAGTTGCGGTTATGGGAGATTTGCCGGGTTATCGCTACAAGGTCCCGATGGTACTCTGCGGCCCGGCCGTGCCAAAAGTGATCGAACATCTTGGCCCCTATGGCATGGTCATGGAAGATTTCGGGCCCGAGTTCGGTCGCGCCGCCGCGCTCAAGATGTTCCGTTCGGTCATGATCAAGGGCATGGAGGCGTTGCTGCAGGAATCGGTACTCGCCGCATCCGAATACGGTGTTGCCGACAAGGTCCTGGAATCCGTCGGCGAAGGCTACCCCGGCATGGACTGGAAGGCGCTGGCCGACTACCTGATCGGCCGCACCGCCATCCATGGTGAGCGCCGCTCTCATGAAATGTTAGAGGTCAGCGAAACCCTGCGGGCTATGGGGGTTGAACCTTTCATGTCCGAGGCTGCCGCCAAACGCATCAAATCAGCCAGCGACCTCGGACTGCGCGAGACCTTCAACAATAAAGCCCCGGAGAGCTTTCACGATGTGATCGGGGAAATTCGTAAGGCGCAGAAGAAGACCTGACCTCACCCCTTCGACAAGCTCTCAATCGCCGCCATAATACCGCCCTCAGCGTGAGGAATATCCATCATCTGGAAGGCCGTTTCGATTGAGGCCAGCGTACCGAGAATCATCGGCTCGCTAACGAAACCCATATGCCCAATGCGGAAAGACTTGCCATTCAGCGCTCCCAAGCCATGCCCCAGTGACACATTAAAGCGATCACGGAGCAGGTCCTGAAAGGCCGTTACGTCAATCGCCTCATCAACGCGGATCGTAGAAACGCCGTTTGATGCCTGATCGGGAATTATAGCATTCAATTCCATACTTCCGGCTTCACCCCATTTTCGGACGGCCGCTCGCACCGCGTTGGCCAAACAGGTATGACGGGCGGCAGCACCATCCAGTGTTTCTTCCATAATCATGTCGATCGCTTCACGCAGGCCGAAGATCATATTGACCGGCCCGGTTCCGCAATACCAGGTGTAGTGAATTTCCCCCCGGCGCTTACGCCAGTCCCAATAGTTTCTGGGCAGGCTTGCAGTCTCACCAATTTTCCGGGCTTTCGCGTTGGCCGCCGTAAAGCTCACGCCCGGCGGCATCATCATGCCTTTTTGACAGCCCGCCACAGCCACATCCACACCCCAGTCATCCATTCGAAATTCTGTGGTGATTAATGAAGCAATGGTGTCGACCATCAGCAACGTTGGGTGCCCGGCCGCATCAATGGCTTTTCGAACGGCGGCGATATCACTGGTGACCGCACTCGCCGTATCGGTTTGCACGATCAACACAGCCTTGATTTTGTGGCCCGTATCTTCGCGCAACTTCTGCTCGACCTCGTTCGGGTCAATGGCGTGGCGCCAGTCGTTTTCGAGATAGATACTTTTAACGCCCAGACTTTCAGCCATTTCTGACCAGCCGAGCGAAAACTGACCCGTTCCCGGCACCAGCACCGTATCGCCCAACGACAGGGTATTGCTGAGTGCGGCTTCCCAGGCACCATGACCATTGGCCGCATAGATGAAGACTTCACTATCCGTGCGGAACAGTTGTTTGACGTCTTCATGAACGCCGGTCGAAAGCTCCAGAAAATCAGGTCCGGCATATTCCATCGCCGGTTTGTTCATGGCCCCCAGAATGCGATCCGGGATATTAGTCGGCCCCGGAGTCATCAAGAAATTCCATCCGCGTTGAACAGTCATTTGCGACACTCTCTTTAATTTTGAATTGCAGAAACCACGGCAGCACCGAAACTTGTTGTCGTCCCGGTTCCACCCAAATCAGGAGTGTGGTTTTGCGGGTTCGCAAGGGCTGCGTCAACCGCATTTTCAAAATGCTCGCCAGCCTTGACCAGGTCATCACGTCCATGCTTTTGACCCAGCCAGCTGAGCAACATGGCGGATGACACCATCAGCGCGGTTGGATTGGCAATCCCACGGCCAGCGATGTCGGGAGCGGAGCCGTGTGCAGCCTGCGCAATACCATGAACGTCACCAACATTGATCGCTGGCCCCAAACCAAGACCACCGGAAAGCTCGGCGGCTTCATCTGACAGAATATCGCCATACATATTGGTGGTCAGAATGACGTCAAAATCGGCAGGTCTGCGTACCAGATGGGCGGCCGCCGCGTCTACGATCAAGTCTTCAATTTCAACGCCAGGATAGTCTTTGCCAACTTCACGGGCGACAGATATGAACAGTCCTTCCGTAACTTTCAGGACATTACCTTTGTGAACAATCGTCACCTTGTTACGGCGTTTGGTTGCCAGTTCGAAAGCTTGCACGGCAATTCGTCTTGATCCTTCGCGAGTGATCTTGCGAACACTCAAGGCAACATCTTCCGTCGGCATAAATTCGCCAATGCCCATAAACATGTTGCGATCCGCATAAAACCCTTCAGTGTTTTCCCGCATAAATACCAAGTCCATTTTTTTGATAATAGATGCGACACCATCGCGTGTGCGGCTCGGACGGATGTTGGCATAAAGGTCGAGTTCTTTACGCAACGTCGCGGACGGGCTAACGCCGCCTTCCTCTTTTGGCGGGTATTTGAACGTGCCAACCGGGCCCAGAATAACTGCATCGCTGTTTCTGGACGCTTCCAGAGCATCGTCAGAGAATGTTGATCCTTCAGTCTCGTAAGACGAGAAACCGATATCGCGACGGGTAAACTCAAGCCCCAGCGAGAATCGCTGGTTCAGGGCATCAAGAGCAGCCTCTGTCGGTACAGCAATTTCCGGTCCGATATCGTCGCCAGGTAAAATCAAAATTTTCACGTTATTCTCTCCAAATTATAATCAAGTGGTTTCGGGAAATGCCCGAAACGTTGATGTTCCATCACGTTCAATCTGACCAACCAGATCAACTTCCCAGCTCAAATACTGCTTCATTGCCCCTTCATCTCCGCCTTCGTTAAGGTCATAGGGGCGATACCAGATGTCGTCGGTTTTATCCGCCATATTGGTAAACCCGGTCTCAACAGCAAAACCAGCCTGCTTCCAGCCTTCCGTTCCACCCGCCAAAACCTTAACATCCAGATCCGCAAGCCCCGAATCCCCGGCAGCCAAACGCGCCAGTTTGCTATCTGGTGATGTCAGTACCACTTTCCCTTTGTGCGGGATTGCTTTCAGACTTTCGCCAATGCGTGAGCGAATGACGTAATAGGCGCCAGGTATATGCCCGTCATCGCGGTATTGCAGGCTGGTCGCGAGGTCGATCACACATACGCCTTCATTCTCAATAAGGGCTTCCAGTTCTTTTGGCGTCAGCGTTGCCGGGGCGATTTCGTCAAGGCCTAAAACCGTTGGCGAATAAACACCCGTCTCAGAACTTCCGACACTGCTGATACCGCCTTCCAATACGGCCACATCGGGCCACCCCATCTGCACCAGCCAGGATGCACTCATCGTAGCACGGACGCCATCATCATCGATCAGGACAAGGCGTGCACCGCGGATGCCGACATATTGATCGGTCGCCTGAACCAGTTGCCCACCGGGTGCGGAAATTGAACCTGCAATATGGCCTTCGACATATTCACTGGGGTCGCGAACATCAAGAAGGTAAGTTGTGCGCGTCAGATCGTTTTGCCATGCCTGCACAGTTTCAAAAGCCACCGTCTCAACACCATATCGTGCGGCAACATTTTCACTCCGCGTTATTGCCGCGGCACGCGCTTTGTCGCTAAGCTGGGGATAACTTTGCGTCTTTCCCCGGTCCAGCTGATACCCCGCTAGATGCCACCCCATGGTGCCGTTCTCTAGCGCGATAACCTTGTTGGGCACACCTGCGTTAATCAGGGACTGAGCCCCGATAATGCTACGCGTGCGCCCGGCGCAGTTAACGATAACCGTAGTTTCCGGGTCCGAAACCATATCATCGAAGCGATACGCCAGTTCTGCGCCCGGCACATCAATACCGCCGGGGATGCTCATGGCGTGGTATTCGGCCATGGGGCGGCTGTCCATGATGATCATGTTTTCACCGCGTTCCATCATTGCATGAACCTCAGAGGCGGCAATATGCGGGGTAGCGGATGTATGTTCGACAAATTCTCCAAACGCTTTGCTGGGCACATTCACGCCGGAAAACAGTTCAAACCCGGCCCGCTCCCAGGCGTCTATACCGCCATCAAGGCGGGCGATATCACTGTAGTCGAAGTGGCTCAAACGTTCTGCACCAAGCATGATGAGATCATCATCATTTCCCTTGCCACAAAGTATGATCGGCACATCACGCCTTGGTACCAGAGCATCAATCCGAAGCTCAAGCCGGCTCAGCGGAATATTATTGGCGAACAGCAAATGGCGGTCTGCAAACACGCCACCTTCTCGCAAATCGATCAATGCCAGCTCTTTGCCCGAAACAATGCGCGCGCGAAGGTCTTTGGGGGATATAAGTGTCACCGCATGCAGCCTCGCTTCAGATTGATCTGATGTTCTGGGTTGCCGGGAACACCTTGTAGGTTCCAGCCGAGCGATCATACATCACACGCTCATGAAGTTCCTGCAGGGCAAGGCCATACATGTGGAGATGCACAGTTTGAATATCGCCCGTCACGTGGATTGAATGAATATCGTCTGGCATCAAGGTTACACCATTGCCATGACGCACAGTTTCCTCGCCGCTTTGCTCAACAACACCTTCACCCGGCGTTGCGCCATCATCCGCCCGCTCGTAAAAAATATTATGCTCATCCCCATGCACGCCAACAATCACTGCCCAAGTCGTGTGATTGTGGGGTGCCACCCCTTTCCCCGGCAATGCAGATGACGCGTAAAGCGCAAATCGGTGGTCCGGGTCTTCCGAAAGGCAGTAGATCACGCTGTTGCCGTCTGTTTCCGGGTCAATCCTGAAATCTTCAATCGGGAAGAGGGCTTTGTTTTCAGCAAGTTTCAGAAGAATTCCCTTAATATCATCCAACGCATCCGGGTTTACACCTTTGTCGCGTTCAACGTCGCGTATGGCCCCAATGGTTTCAGCGACGCGTTCTGCGCGTTCCGTGCGGATATCCATGCTAATCTCCAGGCTTCTTCATGATTTCCAAAGTTGTTTTGTATACAATATTTAAACTACAAAACAAAGCCCGGTTACTGGAAAGATTATCCACTTCCGGAAATATGCCTGGCAAATATCTGATCCAGAATACCTTCCTTCTTTAACTCCCGTATCGCCGCATTCAAATCATTAAATCGATGCGCACAGGGAGCGGTGCGACTGATCATCAAGTGCATCCCATTTGAAAGAACGGGCCAGGGAAGAGCAACAATCTGGTCTTCAACACCAAGAGCTCGGATATGTTGCAGACCTTCAATGTATCCGAGGATCCCGAATTCCGCACGATCACGGGCAAGCATTCTAATTATCTGGTCACTCTTGGGAATGCTGTCGAAATGAAGATGCTCTGCGGCAAACTTATCAAATTCATCGCCATAAGAACCGCCCAGCAATTTCATCCCGCTGCGTCCGATGAGGTCTTCAAACGAGTTTAAATCAAACTCTTGACCTTTTTTTACGAACACGCGGATCTCATCCGTACCAATCTGTTCTGAATACAGAAATTTTTCTGCGCGTTCACTATTCCAGTAAGCACCAAGAACGATGTCGAGATTGCCCTTTTCCAACGAATATAAGATACGTTTCCAGGGTTGGTCAGGCCGAACTTCCATTTTCAGACCAATCCGTCCTAAGGCCATGTGCGTGGCGTCAGGTATTGTGCCCGTTAATACATTGTCATCGGTTCTATAGACAAAAGGGTACCAGTTTCTGATTCCGTTTGCGGAAAATGACTCACAGGTCTCTGAGCCATATAAATTTGGCGCATGTATCAGAGAAGTCAAAAACAATATAACAACCAATAAATATTTTACCGGTGGTTCAGTCATTTCTTTCTCCGCTCTCTCTCATCAACAAGAGTCAAACAGATCTAGTTTATTTATAGTAAAGCTTAAAGCAGTGTGATGCAAAAATGAAAGCATCGAAAATCAATATAGCGAAATGGGGGTGCCTGATCTACTGATGGTCCTTCACCCAGGCAAAAGCGGTTCCCATAATGCCGGGCAATATGCGTTTATGTTTAGTATCAATTTCCACTTCGGCACTCATGCCCGCGCGCAATGGCGGCAGACCATCAAGGTTTCCAATCCTGAGCCGGATCGGCAAACGTTGGACAACCTTTACCCAGTTTCCTGATGCATTCTGAGGCGGCAACAAAGCGAATTCAGCGCCGGTGGCTGGCGCAATGCCCGTGACTTCTGCTTTTCCTTCGACGCCAGGATAGGCGTCAAAATGAACCGTTGCCTGCTGCCCGACCTCGACATACGTAAGGTCCGTTTCCTTGAAATTGGCCTGAATCCAGATGTCTTCATTGCCGACAATACTGAAGATGGGTTTCCCTTCTTCGATGTATTCGCCAACCTGAAGCTCAAAATTACTAACAACACCGGGTCTCGGCGCACGAATTTCCGTGCGTTTCAGATCAAGTGCCACCTGATCGCGCATGGCGACGGATTCACGGTATTTCGGGTGAGTTTCCGGACCAGCCTTCAGGCTTCCGCCCAGATTTGCCAGAACCCGCGCAATATCCTGATTGATACTCGAGATACGGTCTTTGGCCGCGCGCAGATTGTTTCGGTACTCATCCAGACTTGATTGCGAAACGATACCTTTGGTGCCCAGCTTTTTCTGACGCTCGAACTGGCTCTTGTAAAAATCCGCGTCGCCCTTTGCTTGCTGCCGATCCGCCGTTTTCTGGCGATAAAGCGCACGAAGAGCTGTCAGGTCCTGAGCAATGGTCGCGATATGGGCCTCGGCCTGCGCTAACGCCAGTCGATGTGGTTCATCATCAAGCATGAACAACAGATCACCGATCTGAACGGTCTCGTTTTCCTTGGTTCCAACGACAATTACGCGACCGGAGATATCTGCACTAACGGCTATTTTTTCAGTCTTCACATATGCGTTCTCTGTCGAAACAAACCGCCCGCCCTTGGCATACAAGTAGAGTCCGACACCGCCAACAGCAAGTGGGCCAATAAGTGCAACAAGACCGATGATGATCGTGCGCCGTAATGGGGACCGACGTCTGGGTCTGCTGACTTCTGACTTTTCAGCTTCCACGACGGCCTCCTCCCTGTGCCGTTTTCTTCACGGTCTCCTCTTCAGGGAATTCGCCGGCTTCTTTCGCTGTCACGTTGGCTTTGATGTGCAGTAACGTATCAATAAACCTTTCGCGGTCTTCAGCAGGAATTCCTGCCATAACTTCTTCGCGAGTCAGGAGCGATATTTCTTTCAGCTCATCCATGATTGGCTGGACTTCAGCCTTCAAGAATAAGCGCCACATCCGGCGATCCTTTGGGTCAGGCCTGCGTTCGACATAGCCTTTTTCCTCCAGGCGATCGATATGCCGCCCGAGAGTGATGTTCTCAATTTCCAGAATTTCCGCCAAAGCCGACTGATTGATACCTTCACGACGCCGGAGTTGGGCGAGGACCCGCCATTGTGCCCGGGTAAGGTCAAGTTCGCGCGTGCGTCTATCAAATCGTTTTCTGATAAGCCGAGAGGTATCGGCCAGCAAAAAGCCAAGACTTCGTTCCAGATATGCATCCATGTCAGACATGAGCATGATTATAGTAAGCCTGCTTACTAAATGCCAGCTTGAATAATTTCCCGGATTGGGACCTACCCGCTTCAGATGATTTTATCTTGTTTAAGTTGCTCGATTCTCTCGGCGTGATAGCCGAGTTCCCCAAGCAGCTCTTCCGTCTGCTGCCCCAGTTTCGGGGCCGGATTGGCTGGCGTCGGATCTCCGGCACATTTAACTGGAGAATTTAGTGTGCGGTATTCACCATAACCTTCGAGCTCGACTTTTTGCAGGCGGTCACTGTCGGTTACAAATGGGTTTTCCAGCGCCTCCTTGATGTCATAAATCGGCGCCGATGGAACCTTTCCAGCGAATTGATCGAGCCATTCGGCGGTTGTCTTTTCCTTCAGTACCTCATCCAGCATCTTCTGGATCAATTCCCGGTTTTCAGCCCTGTTGGGAAATTTAATAAACCTTGCATCCTCCGTCCATTCTTCATGCCCGAGTTCTGTACAAAGTGCTGGCCAGAAGTTCTCTTTATTGCACATGATGTAGATCCAGCCGTCTTTGGTCGTATAAAGCTGACAAGGGCAAAGTACGGGGTGGGCGGACCTTGCCATCCGGCCCTGAACATGACCTTCGTTCAGATACCAGATCGCCGGATAGGCCGCATTGGCGAGCGCCATGTCAAAAAGGCTGACATCCAGGTCGCGCCCGATGCTGGTTGCCCGTGCCCCCACGATCCCGGCCAATACCGCATAGGCAAGGCCAAGGCCGGTCATCTGATCGACGACAGACAGGCCGAAACGCGCTGGAGGGCCATTGACTTCACCGGTCAGAGAGAAATATCCAGCTTCCGCCTGCATCAAGTAGTCAAACCCTGGCCAGGCGGCGCGCGGCCCAGTTCGGCCATAAGCTGACAAATGTGCACATACGATTTTTGGGTTGATGTCTTTCAGAGCGTCGTAGGTAAGACCCAACTTGTCCGGCACATCACCGCGCAAGTTTGATGCGACAGCGTCAGCAGATTTCACCAGATCATGAAATACCGCCATCCCCGCATCGGTGCTGAGATCAAGACCCATGCTTTTTTTGTTGCGGTTATAGGCATGGAAGAACTCAGAATCTTCAGGTGTGAAAAAATACGGTCCCACATCACGGGCAAAGTCGCCGCCTGAATTCGGGTTCTCAATCTTGATCACTTCAGCGCCCTGATCGGCCAGAAACTGTGTGCCAAACGGCCCTGCACCATATTGTTCGACCGCAAGAATACGAACGCCATCCAGAGGTAAAGTCATATTGGGTTCCGCTCAACAAGCTGCTTGGCGATGATCAAGCGCTGTAATTCGTTAGTCCCTTCACCAATCGCCAGCAACGGTGCATCGCGGTAATAGCGCTCGATATTATATTCCTTGGAATAACCGTAGGCGCCATGGATACGCATGGCCTCCATGGAATTTTCCACGGCGGCCTCGGTCGCAAACAGTTTCGCCATTCCGGCTTCGAGATCACAGCGCTCGCCCCGGTCATAGGCACGCGCCGCCTGCTCGACCAGCAGTCTTGCTGCCTCGACCCGTGTTGCCATATCGGCAAGTTTGATTTGGATCGACTGATGCTCAGCAATCGGTTTACCAAAGGTCTTCCGAAGTTGCGCGTAGGCCAGGCTTTCTTCCAGGCACGCCCGCGCCAAACCAACACCACGTGAAGCCACATTGATCCGGCCAAGCTCCAGGCCCGACAAAATCTGCTGCAATCCACGGCCTTCACCGTCCCCAATCAGGTTTTGGGCGGGGACCCGGACGTTATCGAACTCAAGGCTGCCCGTATCGATCCCCTTGTAGCCAAGTTTATGGAGTTTACTGGAATTGTAGCCATGATGTTCTTCAGCGAGCAGCAAACTCATACCTTTATGGGCAGGCTCCGCCGCCGGGTTTGTTTTCACCAGAACGGCCAGCACATTCCCTTCAATCGAATTGGTGATCCACATTTTGGAGCCGTTGATCACGTATTCATCCCCGTCGCGATGAGCCTTGGTGCGAACCCCTTGCAGATCGGTGCCGCAATCTGGTTCCGTCAGCGCAATACCGCCGCGAAGTTCACCCGTGGCAAACTTAGGCAGATACTTGCTTTTCATTTCCGGTGTCGCAAATCTCTCAACCGCAGCCGCCATGATCAAATGGGAATTGAAGATTCCCGACACCGACATCCAGACGGCGGATACCCGCTCGACTATTTTCGAATAGGTTGAGGCGGACAATCCAAGCCCACCGTAATCTTCCGATATGGTCGCCCCGAAAAGCCCGAGATCAGCCAACTTATCGGCTATCTCCTGTGGGTAGGTATCGGTTGCTTCCAGATCATGAGCGTAGGGTTTCACATCGTGCTCAAGGAAACTGTCGACTGCATCCAGAATCATATTTTCTTCTTCGCGTGACGTTATGTTGGCAGGATAGGCTGAATCATTCATAGCTAGATCACCCCCTGCTCTTTCAGTGCGGCTATCTGATCAGGCAGATATCCGGCCAGATTAGTGAGCACATCATCCGTATGTTCGCCCAACCTTGGCGGGGCTGCGGGTGCGGCCAGAGTGGTACCGGTAAATTCAATGGGATTAGCGATTGTACGGATTTGGCCCGCCGTCGCGTGCTCCATTTCCCAGATCATGCCGCGAGCTTTCAAGGTTTCACTTTCACAAATCTCTGCCACCGTACTGATCGACCCGCAGGGAACCCCGGCATCCCCCAACACCTTGATCCACTCCGCCCGCGATTTGGTTTTCATGACTTCGGACAGTAACGGCATCAGCTCCTCCCGATTACGCACCCGGTCGGGCGCTTTACCGAACCGTTCGTGATCAATCCAGCCCGGCTTTTCAATGGCCCCGCAATACTTGAGCCAGAGTGAATCATTCGCCACACCAAGATTAAGCCATCCGTCTGCAGCCTCGATTGTGTCATAGGGGACAATCGACGGGTGGGCATTGCCACGCCGCTTGGGAGCTTCGCCGGTCGCATAATAATTCCCGGCCTGATAGGTCAGGAGCGAAGAAAGCGCCTCCAGCATGGAAACTTTTACATGCTGGCCCTGACCTGTGGAATGCCGCGCATTCAAGGCTGCCAGAACGCCTTGATTGAGCATCATGCCGGAAACCATATCAGCGATGGAGGTTCCCATCTTGGTCGGCGGGCCATCGGCTTCACCGGTGATATCCATCATCCCCGACTCGCCCTGGACAATCAGATCATACCCGGGACGGTTGGATTCCGGGCCGGTATCCCCAAACCCGCAGATCGACGCGTAAACAATGCGTGGGTTGCGGGCTGCTACCGCATCATAACCAAACCCCAATCGTGCTGCCGCACCGGGGCGAAAATTTTCGACCAGAACATCTGCACCTTCGATCAGGCGCCACAACACTTCTTTCGCGGCATCCTTCTTCATATCCAGTGTAACGCTTTTTTTATTGCGATTGATGGACAAAAAATAGGCTGATTCGTCACCTTGATAAGGTGGTGCAAAGGCCCGTGTATCGTCGCCGCCTTTAGGGTGTTCAACCTTGATCACCTCCGCCCCCATATCGCCAAGCATCATGGTGCAAAATGGCCCGGATAGAACGCGAGTCAGATCAATAACGCGAATACCCGCCAGCGGACCGGAACCCGCGGATGGTTCCGGGGTGGTTGAAGATGTCATGAAAGTTTTCCCTTTGGCTCTTAAATTAGTTGATTTCTGTTTTACACGAACCACGCGCAGCATCAAGTTTTAGCCAAAGACGGAACCATACCTAACGGGCAAAAAAGGGCCGGAGATTTTCTCCAGCCCTTTTTCACGTCAACTTTCTCTAGATATCAGCCGGCACGAACCTGACTAAGGAACTTGCCAACCTCAGTTTTAAGCAAGCCCGATTGTTCAGTCAGGTTTTGAGCAACGCCCTCAATTTCACCCGCTGCAATACCCGTATTTTCAGATGCCTGATTTACCCCGGCAATATTGGAACTGACTTCCTGGGTTCCGACTGCTGCCTGTTCAACATTTCGCGCAATTTCCTGTGTCGCTGCGTCCTGCTGGTTCATGGCGTCCGCAATCGAAGCGGATATATCATTCACTTCCTGAACTGTCTTGGATATGCCATCAATAGCCTCGACCGTGCTCGTTGTAGCCGATTGAATACTGTTGACCTGCTGCGAAATATCATCGGTCGCCCGGGCGGTTTGGTTGGCAAGGTTTTTTACTTCGGATGCGACAACAGCGAACCCCTTTCCGGCTTCACCGGCCCGCGCAGCTTCAATCGTTGCGTTTAGAGCAAGAAGGTTGGTCTGCTCAGCAATATCGGTAATCATCGCTACGACTTCGCCAATCCGCTGAGCGGCCTCTTCCAGCCCCCTGACTTGATTACTTGCGCCATCAACATCTGTCACGGCCTGAGTGGATATCTGGCTGGCGCGCGAAACCTGGCTTGAGATATCTCTCACTGTTGACGAGAGCTCTTCGGCGGCGGAGGCGACAGTCTGCACATTGGTAGCCGCCTGTTCGGAAGCAGATGCAACTGCGACAGATTGGCGGGTTGTATCTTTTGCCGTCTCCGTCATCGCACTTGCTGAGGTTTCTACCTGCACAGACGCAGCAGCCACAGAGTCGACAATCGAGCCAACATTTGTTTCAAAATTCGCCGCCATATCTTCCATAAGCTTGCGTTTTTCCTGAACCGCTTTCTCTTCTGACTGTTTTTGCTGTTCATCCATTTGAAGGACGCGTTCAGCATTTTCCTTGAACACGTTTACTGCGCTGGCCATATGACCGATTTCGTCGGAACGCCCCATCCCCGGAATTTCAAGATCCAGATCGCCATCAGCAACACGGGTCATGACCGTCGTAATACCAGTGACGCCGTTAGAGATATTACGCCCGATCACTGTCCCGAGGCCAATACCTAAAAGGATACCAACACCCCCAATAACGAGAAGCAAAGTAATTGCGGATTTTTCGTCGTTAAGGGCAACTTCTGCTGCATGTTCCGTAAATTTCTCAAGTTCCAGCAACAAAGTTTCAAGTTCGTGGTCTAGCTGTTCCTGTTCATGCTCAATAACAGGTACCAGTTTCGCAACTTCATCAGTACGTCCTTGTTCTATAGCCTCGAATATCTTTTCGGCATGCTCCTCGTATGTGTGATGTTCTGCTTCAATTTTCTTGAGCTGGCTAAGGACATGTGAAAATTCTTTGCGCGATTCTTCGTTCGTTGAATGGGCAAGCGCTTTGTCCGCAATTTCTTCGCCAACCTTGATTTCTTTATCAACCATATGCGCAAGTTCGATAAACTTTTCTTTATCTTTCTTGTAACTGGTACCAGAAGTAACACCGTTCGCACGCAGCGCACGTTCGAGAAGGATTGCCTGCTCGAGCTGATGCAAGGTAACCGCGGTCACGTTCTCGGTTAAAGGAATATCCTGGTGAGCAATCTCCTCCAGCTCATTACCGATTTGCGTCATTTTCCAGATCGCCGCCCCAGCAATAGCAAGGGAAATGACTGCGCTCAGCAAGACAATCATATAAACTTTATGGGAGATTTTCATCGATTAGTTCCAGTCTAAAATATGCTGTCGGCATTCACCGACAACAAACGCACATGGGCGAGATTGCCCGATAAGAAAATTTATAGCGGAATGTTATTTCCAGGACGTATCAGGAGCGTGTCATACATGTTAATTAGTGTAAAAGATCTTATACGCTATTGAATTATATGACATTAGTAGTTTGCCCTGTCATCTACCCCATGCCCACGCTTAGGCGTCAGCATAGAACGTTCAAACGATATAACTTCCGTCCCATCCGCTTTTTTCCCGGTAGTTTTGATGGTCACAATACCCTGTGTCGGGCGGGATTTGCTTTCCCGAATAGCCAGAACTTCAGATTCGGCGTAGATCGTATCGCCGTTAAATACAGGCGCCGGCATCTTGACCTTGTCCCAGCCCAGATTGGCGATGGTTTTTTGCGACACATCCGAAACGCTCATCCCGGCAACGATGGCAAGGGTCAGGCAGGAGTTTACCAACGGCTGCCCAAACTCACTTTTCGCCGCATATTCAGTGTCGAAATGCAACGGGTGCTGGTTCATTGTTAATAGCGTAAACCACGTATTATCGGCCTCGGTAATCGTCCGGCCGGGGCGATGTTCGTAGACGTCACCAACCTTGAAGTCCTCAAGATAACGTCCGTAAGATTCGCGGTATCGGTTCGGACCAACTTCTTTTGCTTCAGCTACCATGTAACAAACTCCGGTAAAACGACGGCTGAAAAAATCAATACATGCCGCACGATAATTTTGTTATCGTTCATACCTGTCTGGAGGACAGATGGAAAGGCTGGGGTGAAAGTAGGCAGCCGGAGACCCAGACATAAAAAATTTGGAGGTCACAATGAAAAGCACCGTAACTGTTCTGGCGGCAAATGTGTTTCCGGCTGCTAGATGAGTGAAGCCACGATAAAAAAGGTCACTGCCCGCGCAGTACTTGTGCCTCTGGCGCGCCCAATCAAAACGGCGGTTGGCGAAATCCCCTCGGCCCCTCTGGTTCTCATTGATGTGATGACAACAGAAGGGATCGCCGGGCGTTCCTATATCTTCGGCTACACGCCGGTAGCGTTGCGACCATTGGTCGAACTGATCAACAACCTGGCTGATATGATCATCGGGAAAAGCGTGGCGCCTGTTGAGCGGATGCGGGAATACGAAGGCACGTTTCGCCTGCTTGGCAAACAGGGACTTCTCGGGATGGCGATTTCAGGGCTGGATATGGCGTGCTGGGATTGCTTGGGGCGTCGGCAGGAAGCATCTGTTGCAGTGCTTCTTGGCGGAGAATGCAAACCTGTTCCTGCATATGACAGTTATGGCGTTGTTGATCCAAAGGACGACGCTGAATTGCTGGAACGTTCTCTGGCGCGGGGGTTCAAAGGGATCAAGATCAAGGTTGGCGTTGGTGACCTTCAGAGCGATGTTGATACAGTCGCCGGGGTACGCAATATCATCGGACCTGATATCCACCTGATGATTGATTATAACCAGTCCCTGACCGTGCCGGAGGCAATCCGGCGTATTAATCGTCTCGCCGAATTTGATCTGGAATGGGTCGAAGAACCTGTTCCGGCGGAAGATCTGGACGGGCACGCAACAATTCGGGCATCAACCCCGGTCGCCATTCAGACCGGAGAAAATTGGTGGTTCCCGGCAGATACGGCGCGGGCGGTTTTTGCTGGTGCCAGCGATTTCGCGATGCTTGACCTGATGAAGATTGGCGGCGTTACTGGCTGGCTCAACGCTGCAGCCCAGGCGGATGGCGCTTCACTACCAGTCTCAAGTCATCTGTTTGTTGAGGCAAGTGCACACACACTCGCCGTGACGCCAAATGCCCACTGGCTTGAATACCTGGACATTGCAGGCTCGATCCTTACTAACCCAATGGAAATTTCAGACGGAAGTTTAACTGCGCGCGGTCCAGGGCTGGGCATGGACTGGGATGAAGATGCTGTTGCCCACTATGCGGCGTGACCGTTATATAGAAAATCCGCCCATTTTCGTCTCTAAATATTCCATAATACCTTCGCGGCTCCCTTCCCGCCCGAGGCCGCTGTCTTTCATGCCGCCGAACGGGGCGGCGGCGGATGTCGGGTTGATATCGTTAATCCCGATGATGCCAAAATCCAACCCTTCAAACATCCGCATGGCCCGCCCGATATCGCGGGTGTAGACATAGGCCGCCAACCCAAAATTGGTATCGTTTGCCATTTCCAGCGCCTGCATGTCGTCATCGAACGTAATCACAGGCGCTACCGGGCCGAAAGTTTCTTCGCGGTAAATGAGCATATCTTCAGTGATGCCGCTCAAAACGGTTGGCGCATAGAAAAAACCTTTGTTGAGGCCGTTGTCGGTAAGTCTCTGTCCGCCACAATGCAGCGTGGCACCCTTAGCAATTGCGTCATCAACCTGTGCCGCCACTTTGCTAACCGCGGCTTCGTTGACCAGTGGCCCGATCGCAACACCATCTTCCAATCCACTCCCCGCGCGGAGTTTCGAAACCCTGTCTTGCAGGACATCGATAAAATCACCGGCTATAGAGGAATGCACAAAGATACGGTTTGGACTGATACAGGCCTGCCCGGTGTTCAGGAACTTGATCAGTTGCGCGCCCTTGGCGGCATGTACTGGGTCCGCATCCTCAAACACCAAAAATGGCGCGTGTCCGCCGAGTTCACAGGAAACGCGCTTCATATTCGCCGCCGCCTGTCCGGCCAGCATCTTGCCGACCACAGTTGAGCCAGTGAACGTTAGTTTCCTGACCTTCGGGTTGGTGACAAATTCTTCGCCAATTGGGGCTGGGTCCTTCCCGGTGACCAGATTGATCACCCCATCAGGTAGCCCGGCATCAATCAAACACTCAAACACCTTGATCGCTGAAAGCGGTGTCGCCTCTGCTGGTTTTAAAACCACAGTGCACCCCGCGGCCAACGCAGGTCCAATCTTTCGTGTGATCATCGAAACCGGGTAGTTCCAGGGCGTTATCGCCGCAACCACACCGACCGCCTGATGGGCGACGATAAAACGTTGATCGCTACGCGCTGAGGGAATGGTTTCACCGTATACCCGCTTTGCCTCTTCCGCGAACCAGAGCAAAAAATCTGCGCCATACTGCACTTCGGTCCGTGCCGCACGAAGTGGCTTACCCTGTTCAAGGGTCATAGTTTGGGCAAGGTCTTCTTTACGCTCCAACATTAACTGATAAGCGCGATATAATATTGCCGAGCGTTCATAAGCCGTTGTCTTCGACCAGGAACGAAACGCTTCTGCGGCGGCATCAATCGCAGCGCGGGCAGTATTTTGACCGCCGTCATAAACCTCAGAAATAACGGCACCATCCGCCGGATTTATAACATCAAAACCGTTTCCCGGCGTCGCTTCTGTCCAAAGTCCATTGATATACATTTTGGTCGTATTCCATATTTCAGCGTGTTAGGTTTCGGCCGCTTTTGCCATTTTGCAGACGGCTAATGTGCATTCAATAGCACGTTTCATTTAGATGGCTCAGACGCACGATATAACAGGAGACTTGGAATTGAGCACGCATTTCGATACGCAGCTTTCTGAAACTGACCCGCTGATTGCCGAAGCCTTGTCGGGTGAAAAAAAACGCCAGCAGAACCAGATTGAATTGATTGCGTCTGAAAATATTGTCAGCCGGGCCGTGCTTGATGCCCTTGGTCATGAGATCACCAATAAAACGCTCGAAGGATACCCGGGAGCCCGGTTTCACAGCGGAGGCCACTTCGCCGATATTGCAGAACAGGCGGCGATTGATCGGGCCAGAGAGCTGTTCGGTTGCGAATACGCGAACGTCCAGCCCCATTCCGGCAGTCAGGCGAACCTGGCTGTATTCTTTACGCTGCTACGCCCAGGCGATAAGGTTCTAAGTCTTGATCTCGCCGCCGGTGGGCATTTAAGCCATGGCCTTGGGGCTAATCTGTCCGGACGCTGGTTTGACGCCAATCACTATGGCGTGCAGCGTGAAACCGGTTTGATCGACTATGATGCAGTTGAGAAACTGGCAACTGAATTACGCCCGAAAATGTTGATCGCCGGAGGATCGGCGTATCCACGCGAAATTGACTTTGTCCGTATGGCGGCAATTGCACAAAAAGTTGATGCTCTGTTCCATGTCGATATGGCCCATTTTGCAGGCCTTGTCGCAGGTGGGGTACATCCATCCCCTCTGCCGCATGCAGATATCGTAACCTGCACCACAACCAAGACACTTCGTGGCCCACGAGGCGGCGTTATAATGTCGAACCGCGAAGACCTGCAGCGCAAACTTCAGGCAGCTGTTTTCCCCGGTGTTCAAGGGAGTATCCACACGCAGGTAATCGCGGCAAAGGCCGTTTGTCTGGGGGAAGCCTTGAGACCCGAATTTAAAACCTACGCTGCCCAGGTTCAGACGAATGCCCGTGTGCTTGCTGAAACGCTCATTAGTCGTGGCATCAAAATTGTTTCCGGTGGTACGGATACCCATATTGTGCTGCTGGATTTATCTGCTCAGGGTCTGCAAGGACGTGTTGTCGAAAGCGCCCTTGAAGACGCGGGCATCACAACAAACAAAAACCCGATCCCCTTTGATTCACCTAAACCAGCCGATTGGGTTGGCTTGCGTCTGGGCTCCAGCGCCGCAACAACACGTGGTTTAAAAGAAGCTGAATTTACTGAACTGGGTCAAATTATCGCTGATTTAATTCTGGCCGAAGCGTCAGGAGGCACACATAATGTAATGGCTGATGCTCGCAATCGCTGTGCTTCACTATGTGCTGGCTTTCCGATCTATTGATCAGGCCTAGACTACACAAAGCCCGGGATCACTCTATTTCACGGCTCGTCATTTTCTTTAATGGTTCCACCAGTTGGCATCCATCTGGGTGAGCATCACCCTTCATCTTGTTTTCAATCACCGTTTTCAGTGCCTTAATATGTGATTGAATGATCTCCAGACCGGCATCGCCCAACGCCTGGGGTCGCTCTAAAAATCGACATAAGTTGCAGCCAATAACTGTGACCAAATCATAGTTAAAAGTATCACCAAGCCCGGCAATATTATGGCCGATCAGAAACACGTCGTTACGTTTCCCCTGGTTTTCTATTTCTGATTTCAGGGCATCGGTAGCAATTTGCAATCTGTTAATGTCATGGAGGACATGCTTCTCATAACTGTCTCCCATCCCAGCAAGTGCGGACTTGGCCTCAGACAATGAGCTCAAGGTCACACCTTCCGAAGATGCTTTTCCTTCTATCCTAGTGCTCATTGGTCAATGCCTGACACCTTCAACATCCGGGGGCTGTTTGCCCGCAGGTGGAAACTTAACCACTTCCAGGTCTTATGAACATCTCGAAGATGGGCGTGCTCAGCACTAACAATCGGCAGCTTCTCAATGGTTATGTCATACAGGGATTCCATTTAAATCGGGCTCATCATTCGTGGATGTCTAAATGGAAGGTTTTGGAAATGATTCGCCAGACACCATCGTTCTGCAACAAGGTCAGATAATCCGTAAAATATTTAGGTGGCATGGCGCAATTTACTGTGGCGAGCGCAGTATTCGGGCCGGCCTTGTGGATTGATAATATCCGGTCGTGACGATTCAGGCCCTGCTCCAAGGCGGATTGGCGGTTTCTGATCAAATCAAAATACTGTTCTCTAGGCCAGTCCGTCAGTTCGTTTCCGTCCGACGCATAAAGATGGGCGTTTTCATGAAATATGCGCGTGAAAGTTTCTAGGTCCCCGCTATAAAGACCATCAAAATAGTCCTCCAGCAATGCTGTGATTTCACCTATGCTGGCGTCACTGAACCCTTCACTCATATCCCCCTCCGTATAAGTCAACGGGTCGAATTATTCCCCCGCCATAGCCAAAGCTTCCTCTGATCGAGTATGTGTAAGAAGAGCAGTAATATCCTCTACCTGATCAAGAGACAACAGCCCATCTGCCAAAGATTGCGCCCCCATATTTGATATATAAGGATTAACCAAGCCATCAAATTTAGCCCGAAGTTCGCTGTCACTTACAAAGTTTGAAGGCTCGCCCAAGGGCACCTCAACATAGGCTGCAAATGTTCCTTCACTGGTCGTGATTTTCACACCGCCGGACATATTTGTCGGGAAAGAAGCTTCTGCACGCTCGCCAACAACGGTCGTGATTTTGCGGCAAAGCGCCAGGGTATCCGGGTCCTGAATATGACGTGCATAATCGTCCCAGACCATATTGCCTTCACGGAGCACGACAGCTGCACAGAACGGCATGGAGAACTGACCATCAACAACACCTTGTGGGTTATGCTTCTGATCTTCGGGTCCGCCGATGATATTCCAGGCAGTTTGGGATATCTCGATCTCCGCTGATTGAACGTCAACCGCTGAAATGTGGTGGGTATTCATCAACTGACGAATAGCATCCATTGCCGCATGACTGTAGCGGCAAGACGGGTATGGCTTAACCGCAATAGATAACGTTTCCCAGTGCTCTCCAAGACCAGTAGTTGCTTTCGCCGGATCAGAACCGGGCGCGTAAGCGCTAAGGAACCCGGCTTTGCCTTCAATGGCATCAACCGCGCCGCGGAACCCTTCATCTGCCATGGTGGCCGCGATAAGGCCGTTCATCGCAGCTTGCCCCACGTGTGATCGCTTGGTCCAGCCTCCTTCATGTAAAAACTGCATGGAACCCGCGGACTGACTAAGCGCAATACCGAAGGCACTGGCTATCGCATCGGCATCAAGTCCAAGAATTTTCCCGGCTGCTGCAGCGGCACCGAAAATGCCGCAGGTTGCAGTTGGATGGAAACCCCGATTGTAATGATCAGTCGGACCAAGGGCGAGGCTAAGACGTATCTGGATTTCATACCCGGCAACAACAGCCGCAACCACGTCCTTACCAGATGCGCCAACCATTTCAGCAGCGGCAAAAGCAGCAGGCACGATCGGTGCGCTCGGATGAATGGATCCCGGTGCGTGCGTATCATCAAAATCAAGTGAATGCGCGAGCGTTCCATTTACCAACGCGGCCCCTGGTGCACTATACCCGCGCTCGTCGCCAATCACCGTACAGGTCCCGCCCAAATACCCAAGACGCTCAACTGCCGACATCAGGCTTGGCGTGGATTCTGCGTCATGACGGGATCGAAGAGCGACACCAACCATATCGAAAATCAGCTGTTTCGCCCGCCCACTCACCTCGCCCGGAAGCCTGTCGTAAGACAGATCAACCGCAAATGTTGCCAGAGCTTTCGTTATGCTCGTCATTTACCGATCTCCATACCTAAAATATTAACGTATTATCCGTCCGCGTATTTATTCACCTCATCATAGTACTCCGGGAACCCGACAATTTCCTGCAAGTTCCCAAAGGTAATCAGCGTACTGGTATCGTGTCCTTCGCGCAAAGTCGCCAATGTCTGTTCCATCGCCTTGATGCTGGCCAGCATAACAGATACGGGGAAAATGGCGATCTTGTAGCCAATTTCTTCTAAAGCTTTTGGTGGCAGGAACGGTGTCTTCCCCTGTTCCACCATATTGGCCATTTTCGCCCCGGACACTTCGTCACAATAACGGCGCATTTCCTCTTCCGTGTCAGGTGCCTCCAGGAAAGTAATATCAACGCCGAGATCGACAAACATCTTACATCGATCCAATGCTTCTTCGAAACCGTCGGTCGCGTTCGCGTCAGTGCGCGCCATAATCAGGATATCGGCCCCGGCTTCTCGGGTATCCACAGCGGCGCGAATACGCGCTGCGGCTTCCTCGCGACTTACCACTTGCTTGTCTTTGGTATGCCCGCAACGTTTTGGCGCGACCTGATCTTCTATCATGACGCAGGAAAGCCCGGCGCGGGCATAACCCTCAACCGTGCGCTTTACGTTAATCGCATTTCCGTACCCCGTGTCGCCATCGCCAATCACAGGGATTGAGACAGCGCTCGCAATATTGCGCCCCTGATCAAGCATTTCATTGTAGGAAATGAGGCCCGTATCCGGCATGCCGATGCGCGACGCTGACACAGCAAAGCCGCCCATGAACGTGGCATCAAACCCGGCGCGCTCAATCAACTTTGCCGACATGGCGTCATAACAGCCTGGCATTGTGATAATGCCTGGGCGTGCTAGTAGGGTTCTCAGTTTATCGGTTTGGCTCATGTTTTATGTCCTCAGGTTAGTCTATTCAAGAATTTTGGCGCAGGCTGACAGGTTTTTTCAGTTTTGAAAATGCCCGTCCATCAGCGACCATTAAACTCTGGTTTTTCCTTGGCGAGAAAGGCGCGTATGCCTTCGGCGTAATCTTCTGAATCACAGGGTGTGTAACTGTCCGCCAGTTCCTCGTCGGTAAGCGGCTTTCCGGTGAGCATGCGACGAACAAATTTCTTGGTCATTCTGGCGCCCAAAGGTGCGCCGGCAGCAATGCGGTCGGCTGACGTTCTGACTTCTGCTTCCAGGTCGTCATCCGCGACCACACGCGTCAGCATCCCACGTTCCCGCGCCTCATTTGCATCAAAAATTCGACCTTCTAGCAGCAGTTCCAGAACCAATGCAGGCCCAATCAGGTCAAGGACCGGCTTCATTTCGGGCGGCGCGAAGGCATGACCGATCCGATTAATCGGCACCCCGAACCGCGCGGATTGCCCCGCAATTCGAAGATCGCAACAGCACGCAATTTCAAGTCCACCTCCGGTGCAGGCGCCGTAAATCATGGCAATTGTCGGATGCTTGCAATTCAGCAATGCCTGTAACGCCATAGCGGTTTCGTTACCATAAGCTATCGCCTGTTCCGAATTGGCACGATTTTCCGGAAATTCGGAAATATCGGCTCCGGCTGCAAATGCCTTGGTTCCGGCTCCACGGACAATGATACACCGAATGTCATCGCGATTGTTCAGGCCGACCACTGCATAGGCCAGCTTGCCCCATGCGGCTTTCGTCAAAGCGTTTCGTTTATCGGGATTATTGAGCGTGATGGTGGCGATATTACCATCAACATCAAATAGTATAGGTTCTTCCATTCTATATTTTTCCTAACCTTCGTTCAGCACACGAACCGGCGCACCAGATTGCCATGCTTCAATATTTTCAACTGCCTGACCGTAAACCAGTTCGTGAAGTTCGCGGACAACGAACCCGGTGTGCCCGGTAAGAACAACGTTTTTGAGTTCTCGCAACGCATGATCAACGGGAAGCGGCTCCACATCATAAACATCCAGTCCGGCACCGCCAATCTGGTTGGCTGAAAGCGCTTCAACCAATGCTCCCTCATCAACAATCGGCCCGCGTGATGTATTAACCAGAACAGCCGATTTTTTCATGATCGCCAATTCATCTTTGCCGACAAGTCCACGTGAGCGATCACTCAGGACCATATGAATGGACAGAAAATCTGATTGCTGGAACAGTTCATCTTTAGTGACTTTCCGAACACCGACCTCAGCGGCTCTCTCGTCAGTAAGGTTCTGACTCCAGGCGATGACGTTCATATTAAAGGCCAACCCAACCCGGGCCAGCTGCACGCCCAATTTTCCAAGCCCTAAAACACCAAGCGTTTTCCCGTTTAGTCCGACTCCGTATCCTTGCTGCCAGCCACCGGATTTCATCACCCGGTCTTCCTTGGGGATCTGCTTGGCGACCGCCAGGATCAATGCCCAGGCGTGCTCAAACGCCGGATAAGCCAGCATTTCAGTCCCCGACACAACAATGCCGGCATCGCGCGCCGCATCCATATCAATCGCAAGGTTACGCATGCCTGTCGTGACCAAAAACTTGAGGTTTGGCAGGCTGTCAATCAACGACTTCGGGAACGGTGTGCGCTCACGCATCGCAACAATCACATCAAAAGGCTGGAGCGTTTCGATCACTGCTGCCGGATCGGCGATATGCGTATCGAACACCTCAATCTTGCTTCCTTCAAGCCGGCCCCAATTTGCCGCCGCGACGGCTGCGTTTTGATAATCATCCAATATGGCGATACGTGGCATATTTAGTTTCCTTCTTCATTTAATTATTTAACGGCGACCCCGCCGCGTGGGCCAGTGTTCATCCGATCAGCAAATTCAGGGGCCAGTGGCCGGGCAATATCTTCATCCAGATTAATCCACATTCTCAACAAGTTACGTTTGCGATCTGGCTCCGGCCAATCTTCAAAGTCCTCGCGTGAATGCAAGATGGCGTGGTTACTCAAAATCTGGATATCACCCGACTCGAACGTCATGTCAAAGCGAAACCTGTCTGATGTCGCAAGCTCTCCAACATGACGCACGGCATCCAGCACATCGCCGCTCAACGGCTCTCCCATTTTAACCTGCCCATCCTCAATGGTTTTTTGATTGTATCGACACGACAGATGGCCTTCCAGATAACTGAAAATGGGCACCTTGTTGCGGGTCACTTCATTCGCGCCCTTTCCAGCTCCTTCTCCGCGTAAATCAAAATGAAACCCATCAGATAAATACCCAAGGTCGTCCGGGCGGGTCGCGAGGATTTCATTAAAGATAGCGCTTGAACTGGCAATACAACTTTCGCCACCAGATTTCGCCGGATGTACACACAACAAAGTAACGATGTCCGACGCATCACAATGCGGAGCCAGGCGCGCACGGGTCGAATACCCACGCGTATTAGGGCTCATATAATCGCCGCCCTGATCGCGAACATGTCCGATCAGGTCCCCGGCGGCATTTTGTGTGATCGCCTTGCCAAAATGGCATCCAATCCCCCAATAGAGCATTTTCAGGGTTGTTTCGTCGTATCGCCTAGGATCAATGCCACGCCAGAGCTGAACACCTCGGCCATTTTCAACTTCCAGGACTGATTTACTGAACTTTTCTCCAAGTTCTGGAAGGATGAAGTCGTTCCGGCTGAACTCACAATATGACAGCCCACGCGCTTTTAAACTTTCCACGGCAGCTTCGAGTTCATCAATATCTGTGTCAGTAAAATACATCAACCAGGATGTATCCTCCCGGAGATCATCAGGGAGCCATACGAAAGAGCCGGAAACGGGACCTGTCGGAATCATTCTGGGTTTACCTGCGGTCCTGATACTGGGTTTCGCCGTACATATTTCCCCAATGGGACTCGTCAATGGGGCCAGTGCGCGGGCTTGATCCAAGAACCTCCATCGCACGCTCAACAGCGGGCCGTTTTTCCATGGCCTCCACCCAACGTTTCACATTGGGAACTTTGTTCGGGTCCTGATCACGCCAGTCAAAGGATTTTGCCCAAGGGTAGATCGCCATATCGACGATGGTATATTCACCTGTGATAAACTCACGTCCCTCAAGCCGCTGGTCGATCACCCGGTATATCCGTTTGCATTCGTTGATGTAACGATCAATGGCGTAGGGAATTTTCTCTTTGGCGTAACGCGAGAAGTGGTTGCATTGGCCAAACATCGGGCCGACGCTGGCCATCTGAAACATCAACCATTGCATAACCTCGGTACGCTTGATGGTATCTTCCGGCATGAACTGCCCGGTCTTTTCCGCCAGGTAAATCAGTATGGCCCCGGATTCAAACACCGGAAACGTTTGTCCGCCCGGACCATCGTGATCAACAATTACCGGGATCTTGTTATTCGGACTGATTTTCAGGAAATCAGGGTCAAACTGATCACCTCTCCCGATATCAATAATTTGAAGATTGTAGGGCGTTGCAGTTTCTTCCAAAAGGATCGCGACCTTGCGGGCATTCGATGTGTACCAGGCGTAAAAATCAATCATGAACTTTCCTCATTTCCGTATGCCCGATTTTAGGCACAGAAACCCGTTTCTCCAAACTGCGATAAGGTATAAAACTGGGAACAACACTTATTCTATGATGATGGAGATGACTAAGATGACATGGCTCGAAGGCGACTGCGCAGATACAACTCCACCCGGTGAACGCCTGGCAAAGCGTTTGCAATCCCCGGAAATTCTACGCACCCCAGGCGCCCATAATGGCCTTGCCGGATTGATTGCAAAGAAAGCCGGGTTCGAAGCGCTGTACATCTCAGGTGCTGGTGTGTCCGCCAGTATGGGTTTACCCGACCTTGGTGTCATGACCTTGGAAGATCTCTGTTTTTCGGTTCGCACGATTTTCCGTGCCACCGACTTACCCCTGATCGTTGATGCAGATACAGGGTACGGCGAAGCCTTGAACGTTATGCGCACGGTGCGTGAGCTGGAAGACGCCGGCGCTGCTGCGATGCAGATGGAAGATCAGAAGCTCCCCAAAAAATGCGGCCACCTGAACGACAAGCAACTGGTTACGGCTGATGACATGGCGCTCAAAGTGGCTGCGGCAACCAAAGCCCGTACCCACTTGCAAATTATCGCCCGCACTGATTCACTGGCATCAGAAGGCATGGATGCGGCGATCGCACGAGCGCGAAAATATGTCGAAGCAGGTGCTGACATCGTATTTTGCGATGGACTCGCGACAGAGGATGACTACCGCACCTTCGCTGACGGTGTTGGTGTTCCGGCGCTGGCCAATATGACAGAGTTCGGCCGCACGCCTCATTACACTGGCGCCCAGTTCCAGGAAATGGGATACAAGATCGTGATCTGGCCTGTTTCACAGCTGCGTGTTGCGATGAAGGCAATGGATGGCCTTTACGACACCATCAACCGTGAAGACGGAACCAAATCACAAGAATCCCAGATGAAAACTCGTGGCGAGCTTTACGAATATATCGATTATTTTGACTATGAGGCTCTCGACTCATCCATCGTCAAAACCGTTCTGCCTACGGCTGCGGAGTAAGTGCCCTAAATGATTCAGGATTTAGAGGGTCCCGCCTGGCTGAGCGCCAATCGCCTTTCGCGGCGTTTGCGTTTTTCAACCAGTGGCGGACAAAAATGGTCATCGTGATAGATGCTCTGGCAATCCAGACAATAGATGCATTCGTGCAAATCAATATGGCCGTCTGGATGAATGGCTTGAACCGGGCAACGGATCGCGCAAACCTGACATTCCGCCCCGCATTGATGACGGCGTTTAAGCCAGTCGAACATTCTGTTGTTCGCCGGGATCGCCAAGGCTGCGCCAAGTGGGCATAGGTAGCGACAAAACATCCGGTTTACAAACAATCCCGCAACCAACAGAATTACTGCGTAAACGACAAATGGCCACGCACGAACAAATTTCAATGCAATCACGGTCTTGAAAGGTTCTACCTCCATCATCTGTGCGGCCATTTCAACAGGCCCCAGGGAAAGTGCAAACAGGCCAAGAAAGATCACGTATTTAATTGAAAACAGGCGTTCGTTGATCGGGAATGGCGCCGAAAACTGCCGAACATTGAAATGCACTGCAATCCGGTTCAACAACTCCTGCAAAGCCCCAAATGGACACAACCAGCCACAAAACACACCTCGCCCCAGAAACAAAAGCCCAGCGGCAACGAACCCCCAAAGGATGAAGATCAATGGCTCCAGCAGGAAAAAATCCCATCGAAATTCAGTCAGCAGAGCCCCTGCAAAAGTTAGCACGTTAATAACGGATAACTGAGCGGCCGTAATCCAGCCAATAAAGATCAGCGTAAAAACCAGAAAACCAACTCTGAATCTGTCAATCCAGACCCTGTAACTGACCAACCAGTCCTGAAAAACAAGGATGATCAACAAGATTGCCAATGCGATGCAAAGAATGACGATTTCAGGCAACATATCCGCCCACCGGACCTGCCAGAGGGGGCGGTCAGGATCAGACAGGCTTTGCGTTAACATGTTCGTTTCAGATTTAAGAAGATATCGGTCCGGCAAGGTGTAATTGAGCGAAAAACCAGCAAATTTCTTTTCTGTATTCTCGCTGTCGCCTTCGACCAGCAGCTCCAGACGCCAGGGCTGTGCCGGATCAAATCCGCTGGACGCTGGCATAACAAACAAACTGATTTCTCGAAGCTCAGGTGATGAGCCGATAGCGAGCTTTTTATGCGAGCGGTGCATGGCCTTCGTCAGGCGGAACGTGTTCTCCCCCTGCACCAATTGTAATCGTTCAAAGAAACCGCTTCGCCGATAGGCATAACCACGAAACGAATAGAACCCGTGGCCCGCAACGAAAACCGGATGATCCCCCGGCTCAAACGTTGCAATCATGGCATTATAGGCGGTGAACCCAAACAGGTTCTGGCCAATACGTGCTGGAGTTGCCAATCCGGCGTAGAGATCAATGAAGGTCTTGTCGGCAGAACTCGCATTCGGCGTTTTGGAAAAAGCGGTGGCGACTTGCGCCTGGGTCAAATGTAATTGACGAATACTGCCATCGGCCAACAGTGCCGACCAGTCCGCTTCGTCAAACTTATCAATATCCAGTTCGCCAGCACCACCACCGGATTTCCCGATCAATCCACGGGAGCGAGCGACAAGCCGACCCGCACGCATGATGCTGTCTGCAAATACATGAGATGTGATGGTCGCACCAGTGACCATGTCGACCTCTGCTTCGCCTTCACCCGCCTTTTCACCAACGCGCACCCGCTGGCTCACACCTATATACGCGAACTGCCCAATGAAATCGCTGAGGCTACTATCTGGAATGCCGAGAACGAGAATTGGTTCTTCATGTTGATATACAACAGCACCAACAATCTTTCCGGAAAGACTAAGCCCCGCCATTATCTTCACAGGCTTTCCAGAATAACCCGCCGAATTGACCACATCAGATGTCAGATAAATATAACCAACCAGGCGGTTGTCTTGAAACACCGGTGCGGCAGGCGGATCACCTTCAACCTTTCCCGCATGATGAGCGCCCGGAAATACATCAGCTAAGGAATGGGCTTTTATCGCAGCATCTAAATCTTCGGAGGCATGGCCAATCGCACTGATGGACATCAACACAATCAACGACAGAACCCAAACCAACTTGCCCCCTACATCGCGCTCATGTGCCCGGCGCAGGGGGGAAATTCTGCCATACATTAAGCATTCACTCTTAATTTGATCACCACATATATACTTACATTATAAAAATTCAGAACAGTTTAAATAACCCACAACTAAATTTATTAAACTGATCCATATCAATTCACATACACAATTTTTGTGTTTGTTTAAACACTGAGACAACTTGCTGTTTGTCTTTTTAATAATTCTAAGTAGTTACAACATGGAGAATTCACGATGGCAGTATTACTAACTCGATACACAATACCCATGGTTACGGCAGTTGCCGTGGCCATGTTTACTGTTGGCGGCGTCAACGCCGCCGGTAAAGACCTTAAAAAGCACGAAACGACGCCAGAACAGCAATACAAGCCCAGTCTTGATGTTTTGAAGGGTGGCGAGCAACCTGGTGCCAAACCGGGGGTGCCGGTTCTGTCGAAAGATGAATTCGCGAAAGCTAATAAAATTTATTTTGAACGCTGCGCAGGCTGCCATGGCGTGCTTCGTAAAGGTGCGACAGGCAAGCCGTTAACACCAAAAGAAACCAAAGAACTCGGGTTCGATTATTTAAAAACATTTATCACCTACGGCTCCCCCGCTGGTATGCCCAATTGGGGCACGTCTGGCCAGTTATCAAACGAAGATATCGACCTGATGGCACGCTATCTTCTAAATGAACCTGCAATCCCGCCGGAATTCGGGATGGCAGAAATCATGAAGACATGGAAAGTCATCGTCAAACCGGCAGATCGTCCAAAGAAAAAGATGAACGATTGGGATATTGACAATCTGTTCTCCGTAACGCTCCGAGACGCCGGAGAAGTTGCCCTGATTGATGGCAAAACCTACAAAATCAAGAAGATCATCAAAACCGGATACGCTGTACACATCAGCCGGATTTCCGCCAGCGGCCGTTATCTGTTTGTCATTGGTCGCGACGCCTTGATCAATATGATTGATCTCTGGATGAAAGAACCAGAAACAGTCGCCTCCGTCAAAATCGGCATGGAAGCTCGCTCGGTCGAAACATCCAAATTCAAAGGATGGGAAGACAAACTGGCAATTGCTGGCGCGTATTGGCCTCCGCAGTTCGTGATCATGGATGGCGATACTCTTGAACCGAAAAAAATCGTCACAACGCGTGGCATGACTGTGGATACTCAGGAATACCACCCTGAGCCCCGTGTTGCGGCTATTCTGAGCTCTCACTACAAGCCTGAATTTGTCATCAACGTGAAAGAGACCGGCAAAATCCTGATGGTGAATTATGAGGACATAGACAATCTCAGGGTAACGACAGTCAACGCTGAGCGGTTTTTACACGATGGTGGGCTCGATTCGTCTGGCCGCTACTTCATGGTTGCTGCCAATGCACGTAACACCATTGCTGTCGTCGATACCAAAGAAGGAAAACTGGTCAAACTGATCACCGAAGATGACGGAATCGGCGTGACACCGCATCCTGGTCGGGGTGCCAATTTTGTCCATCCGAAATTTGGACCCGTCTGGGCAACCAGCCATCTGGGTGATGAAACCGTTGCCTTGATCGGCACCGATCCGGAAGGTCACCCGAAAAGTGCATGGAAAGTTGTCCAGTCTTTGGAAGCTCAGGGTGGTGGGTCTTTGTTTGTAAAATCTCACCCGAAATCCAAAAACCTCTGGGTCGACAGCCCGTTGAACCCGGAAGCAGAAATCGCTTCCTCCATAGCTGTCTTCGACATCACCAACCTCGATAAACCTTACGAGGTCCTGCCGATTGGTGAATGGTCAGGGATCAGCGAAGGGGTTCGCCGTGTGGTTCAGGGCGAATACAATAAAGAAGGTACGGAAATCTGGTTCTCTGTCTGGAACGGCAAAGATCAGGAATCGGCGATTGTTGTTGTCGATGACAAGACCCGCAAACTCAAAAAGGTGATCAAAGACAAGCGCCTGATCACACCAACTGGCAAGTTTAACGTCTTCAATACACGAGAAGACGTTTACTAACCAGGACTGAAACAGCCGCGTTCAGGCGGTTCCCGGATGGGAGCCGCCTTTTTTTTTAAGAACGCTCCGGAAATTAGACAGTTGCAGCGAAATCCGTTTCGGGCGAGAATATATCATTACCCAATATCAGTTGCGATTACGAAGCCTAACCATCCAAAGGAGGGTTCTATGGGCTATCGAGATTTGTTCCGACTATTTGGCGTATTCCTGCTTTCCGGCCTTGCCTTTAGCCCGTCAGCTAAAGCCGCCCCGCAAATCCTTGCGGTTCTGGCGACAGATACTGGAATTCCATTCAGCTGTCAGGATGGCTTGTGCCGTGCCGAGCTTAGCACTTACTGTCTGCAACGCGAACGGCCTGCCCCTGGTGCCGGCACCGTGTACCAACCGGCAGCCGCTGAGGATTTCACCCTTAGCGTGAAAACCACGTCCGGGAAAACCCACGATCTGCCTGCCGCCGAGCATGTGGCCTTTATTGAAGCCCGCGGCTTCATGGCGATAACGGCTGTAATCGAAGAACGACAACTAAGGCGGCTTGGAAGCCTGGAAGCGACGATCAGGATCGGGGAAAACGCAAGTATGTTGCCAACACCCGAGCCGGGCGACCTAAATCCGTTGACGGAAAAGGAAATCGCCTATGCAACGGGATCGCTTCGCGAACATGGACAAGGTTTTGTCGACAGCAAACCCCAGGCCTTTGCGGCGCGCCTGTTAACCCGTGTGATGAATTCCATGCCTCAACGCGGACCCGCTCTGCCGGGGGTGAGTGAGCGATTATGGAACGATGCCATCGGTGATGAAATTCCCGCAAATTCCGGGTTTGGTCAGGCCAGGGAGGCATATGGCGGATGCTTTTCAGGTGCGCAGTCGAAAGCTTACGGCGGTGTTCGACGGTGCCTGGAGTTCCGTCATGATGAGTTTATCCGGGGCCTGAATATAGATTACTGGAACGCTCAGCCAGGAAGTTAATAGTGTCCACGGGGCAAGAGTATTTTTCCGCATTGTGCGGACGCAGTGACTTGCGCGTTTATCAGGATACGGTAGGGTAATATCTGTCGGTATTTGGCCCGACCACCCGTAGTGAGAGATTCGATGAGCGCACAAATCACGTCCCCGAACGATACTGTAAACGTTGAAATTCGTGATTCTATTTGCTGGATTACGTTTAGCCGGCCGAAATCCCTGAACGCTATCAATGAGGATCTGGTTGGCGCATTGGCCCATATTACCAGTGAGCTTGCCAACCGCAGCGACGTGCGCGCCGTTGTTATCGACGGCGAGGGCGATCATTTCATGGCCGGTGGGGATATCAAAAAATTCAAAGTCATGCTGGATGAGGAATCCGACAAGGCCGCACTGAAAGACCAGTTCGGTGGTCTTTTGCACGAGGTTCACGATGTTATTTTCAACATGCGCGCCCTTCCCCAGCCGATTCTTGCCAGTGTTAAGGGTGCTGTCGCCGGGGCAGGTGTCAGCTTCATGCTGGCCTGTGACCTGGTATTGGCTGCTGACAACGCGTTCTTCACCCTCGCCTATTGCCATCTTGGTGTCAGCCCGGATGGCGGCTCGACTTATCATCTGCCACGTGTCGTCGGCATGAAACGCGCCTTTGAAATTGCTTTGTTAGGGGATCGCTTCGATGCGGAAACTGCTGAACGTTGGGGGATGATCAATAAGGTTGTCCCGGCGGACGAGTTGGCCGCAGAGACCGAGAAACTGGCAAAACGCTTAGCCAACGGCCCCAGCCAAGCTCACGCCCGTGCCAAGAAACTGCTGAATGCGTCACTACATAATTCCATCGAAACTCAACTCAATGGCGAAATCACGGCCTTCGCTGACTGCACGGCGACGGATGATTTCTCGGAAGGCGTAAATGCCTTTATCGAGAAACGCCCAGGAAACTTCAAAGGGTCCTGAACCCACAAGCTACACAACAAGGAGAGCTTTATGTCCGGCACCGGAAACACACTGAGCGGTCGCGTCGTCATCATCACGGGTGCTGCCCGAAACATTGGTAAAGTCACTGCACTTAGATTGGCTGGCGACGGGGCCGCCGTTGTCGTAAATGCGGTTCAGGATAGTGAGGCGGCAGAGGCCGTGGCACGCGAAATTAATGACGCTGGCGGCAAAGCCATCGCCCATGTTGCAGATGTCACGAATGAGGATGCGGTTAATGGCATGATTGATGCCACAATCGCTGCCTTTGGTCGGATCGACATTATGATCAGCAACGCCTCTATCCGTGGGCAGGTTCCGGTCAAGGAAATGACACTTGATCAATGGCACAAAGTGCTCTCCGTTCCGCTTGATGGTGCTTTTTTATGCTCGAAAGCCTGCATTCCGCATATGGAAAAAGAGGGTTGGGGGCGAATTATCACCCTCGGTGGCATTTCCGCCTATATCGGCACGGCTAATCGCGCCCACCTGCTGACCGCTAAAGCCGGACTTGTTGGGTTAACACGGGGTCTGGCCGTTGAACTGGCACCTTTGGGGATTACCTGCAATGTGGTTTCGCCCGGGCATATCGATACCGATCGCCCAGCTTCAGCAGGTGTTCGCCCGCCAATGAAATCACCACCACCCGTAAACCGCTTTGGTAAACCTGAAGAGATCGCGGGTATGATTCACTATCTCTGCCAGCCGGAAGCCGACTACATCACCGGCCAGACACTGCATGTCAATGGCGGCATGTTTATGGGTGTGTAAACGACTACCTTACCAGGGCGGCCCGTCCCAAGTCGCGTCTTTGTCGAGCACGTAAACCGGACGAGGCAGGTGTTTGAATTCGAAGTTGGATAACACCGGCGAGGTAAGGCCCGGAACATCAACCTCCAATGTTTGTTCTGGCGGAAAAAACTCATCATATCCGGCCCGAAAGTGACCACGTGATTTGACAACAACCGAACGCGCGTCGGCGAGGTTCAAACCGAACATTTCAAGCCAGATCGGATCAGCACCCTGCTTGCGCAATGAGCCGACCACCATCTTAACGCCGCCAACCTGCAATAATGCCGATGGCCCGAGATTAATACTGCGCCCGGCCCAGATACCGCGCCGCCCAATACACTTGCCATCACGAAGGGCGAGCACTGTTACCGGGGCCTCAAATTTCTTTGAATACTCGCTTTCGCTTTCAGCATTAAAAACGGCATCGAAACTGGCCCCCTCGCCAGCTTCATGTGCACGTTTTGCTAAAGCAGGATCAATGAAATTGGAAAAATAAACCCCTTCAGCCCCAGCTTCGACCAACCCTTTCAAAATCCATGTGGTATTGCCGCGGCCTCCGCCGCCCGGATTATCCGCGACATCGGCAAAAATTTGCGGTGTACGAGACAGATCCTGGCCGTTTTTAACCATCATGGATACCGACTCCTCCAGGGACGTCAGATTGATCTGGAAGCGTTCACGTCCTTCCCATCCGCGTTTCGCCAGATCGACACAAAGTTCACGCGCCGGCCCAATCTCATTTCGCCCGGTAACGATGACTGCGATGCCGTTCATCGGTGTATCACCATAAACAAATCCGGCGACAACGGAGACGTTGGCAATGGCGCCTGTCTTGTTTGCCTGCCCATAATTGATCAAATCCGCATATGGCCCCTTTGCCGTCAACAACGTGACTGAAGGCGCGACCAGCGGCAGGCGGATAAAGGCGACTTCGGGGCGCATGCCGTCCCAGATTTCAATCATCAGGCGGGCTGCTTCACAGGCACGTTCTTCCTGATCCACATGAGGGTTGGTCAGATAGGAAATCAGGACATCCGTGTTTTCGACCATGCTTTCCGAAATATTGGCATGAAGATCAAGCGTTGCCAGAACAGGTACATCCGGCCCGACAACGTCACGAACCATTTTGAACAAGTCACCATCCGGATCAAAACTTTCGGTCGCCGTCATTGCCCCATGTGCAGAAATGTAGACCCCATCCAGTGGCATGGCGTCTCTCAGGCAACGTTCCATTTCATCTTTGGTACGCTCGAAAAACGCCTGATCGATGGGCCCCCCTGGCTCAGATGCCGTGACCAGGATCGGGACGGGTTGCCAGTCAACACCAGCGGCATTCATTTCGTGATGAAATGACGGAATCTCTGTCGGTAAGCTGGGATTCGGCAGAGCGATGTCATCCAGAATATCGTCACCGGCCATATAACAGAGTGATCGAAAGGCCGCCTCATCAGAAACCGGCGCGAAGGAATTGCTTTCCAAATGAAACCCCAAAAGCGCGACACGTTTCGTAGTACCCATTGATTACCCCCTAAAACGCGAAAACGGGCCATAAGGCCCGCCTTCACCGAATTCGATAACTGTTTATTGTGAGCGGAGTTTCGGATCCAGAGTATCGCGAACCGCGTCGCCAAACAGATTAAACCCGAACACCGCGAGACTGATCGCAACACCGGGCCAAATGGCAATCCAGGGTGCGCTTTCCGCAAATTCCTCAGCACCACCTTGAAGCATCAACCCCCAGGCTGGTGTTGGTTCCTGCACGCCCATACCAAGGTATGAGAGTGAGGCTTCCAGCAAAATTGCCTGCCCAAGGAAAGACGTCAGCATGATTAAAAACGGTGCCATGACGTTCGGCACCATATGACGAATAATAATCCGTGTATGGCTGAACCCAAGCGCACGCGCTGCATCCACATAGGGTATTTCGCGAATAGCCAGGGCATTAGACCGAACAACCCGCGCGCATTGCGGAATGAACGGTATGGTGATCGCAATGATCACATTTTCAACACCGTTACCCAGCGTCGCAACCACGGCCAAAGCCAAAATAATCAGCGGGAACGCCATGATCACATCAACGATACGCTGAACAATCAGATCAAACATGCCACCAAAATAAGCGCTGGCAACACCAAGGACCAAACCACAAGTGGAGCCAATAATGGCACAGGTAAAGCCAACAAATAGCGCCGTACGTGCGCCGTAAATCAGGCGCGTGAGAAGATCGCGGCCAAACTGGTCAGACCCCAGGAAAAACATATCGCCAGGGGCTTCCAGCATATATTCCAGATTATTGATGGTTGGATCAACTGTCGTAATGACACCGGCAAAGATCGCCATCAAAATCATAGCGACAACGATACCGCCACCGGCAACACCCAGTGGCTGCTTGTGCAGCATGATCTTTGCCGTGTCGATCCATGTCTTGTCGGTTGCTAGTTCTTCTATTTCAGATTCGACCTGAACTTCGGAAACTGTCGTCATACCAGTCTTCCCTTAACTGTAGCGGATACGCGGATCAAGCCACGCATACAGGATATCAACGAAGAAATTCGTCATTACAAAGATCAGCACCACCAGCATGACAAGTTGTTGAGTCATGTTGTAATCCTGGCTGCCGACGGATTCGACGAACAACTTGCCAAGGCCGTTCAAATTAAACACCTGCTCAGTGACCACCAGCCCCCCCATCAGGAAGGCAAACTCAATAGCAATGATGGTCACAACCGGCAGCAATGCGTTTTTCAAAGCGTGCCGATTGATAATAATTTTCTCAGCTAGCCCTTTGGCCCGCGCTGTACGCACATAATCTTCACGCAGCACTTCCAGAAGCGCCGAGCGGGTCATACGTGTGGCCACCGCAGAATAACGATACCCGGTTGCCACAGCAGGCCAGATCAACTGCGAAAGGTTACGCATCGGATCTTCCCAGATCGGCACGTAATCAATCGGCGGCATCCAGGGCTCACCAAACATGGCCTGTGTCGTGATCAACAATCCCAGAATAATCAGGATACCAAGCCAGAAAGACGGCATCGCAATACCGGCAATCGAAAATACCCGAACAACATAATCAATCCAGCTATCCTGCTTGACGGCGGAAATAATACCGAGCGGGATGGCAATCATGATCGCAACCAGCGTCGCCATAATTGCGACCTGCAGGGACAATTCGAAACGAAGGCCAATTTCTTCGGTGATCGGGGAACCGGTCCACATGGAAATCCCCAGATCAAATTTGAAATAGCCGACGATGAAATCAATGAACTGGCCGAACAATGGCTGATCCAGGCCGAGATTTTTCTGACACAGTAGAATCTCAGCTGGATCGGCATACAGGCCGGTTCCCGCCAGACGCAGTTCACAAACGTCGCCTGGGATCATACGTAATAGAAAAAATACAAATACAGCCGCTCCGAAGAGCGTCGGAATCATCATAAGAAGGCGTTTAAGAATATATTTCGACATTAGGTCTTCCCGAATGATCTTTCTTATTCACGATCATCCGCCCGCCGCCATTATTGGCGACGAGCGGTTAACCGAAGTTCGAAAATCGAACTGTTACTTATCCAGCCAGATGTTATCTAGCGACTGGTTCAGGTAGTGACTCGGTGCAATCTTCCAGCCCTTCACATAGGAACGGTGCGGGTTGATTTTGTACCACCACAATGTGACGGCCAAATGAGCCTGATCGCTAAGAGCGCGTGTCTCATACTTACGGATGAGGGAACGCTGTTCGCTTTCGCTGCCTGATTTCAGGATCTTGTCATAAATCGCTTCAAGATCAGCATCCTCATATTCGCCATAGTTATTACCGGCGGAACCGAGGAATTTGGTGATATCTGCAATCGGGTTGATAACAGACTGGCAGTTGAAGTCGATGGAAACATCGAAATCTTTCTTCTTACGAAGCGTGGCATAGAACTGCGGAGAAGGCTGAACGCGCTGCTCCGTATTCACACCAATCTTTTTCCACTGATCAACAAGCCACGTGCCAACAACTTTGTACGGCTGATCAACACCACGGTTGGAGAAGTCAACCTTGAGACCAGCTGAACCGGCATCAGCCAAAAGTTTTTTGGCTTCTGCGCGATTGGCATTCATATCCGTGCCATAACCTTTGAGCTTCATCAACTCGTCTTTGGTTGCAGCAAAAGGATGGTTCGGGAAGACAACGCCACCAACTGTTTTCACGATAGCGATACGCGACAGGTATTTGGAACCACCCCAACGGTCGATACCGAGGGTCAGGGCTTGGCGAATACGTGCATCATCATAAGGCTTACGCTTCTGGTTCGGGGTCGCCATCAGAACACAGTTCCAATCGCTTTCCTGGACCGTAATCTTTTTACCGAGCGCCTTGACGAGGTCGTCACGGTGTTTCGGTGGGAAGCCACGGAATTCGATAGCAGCACGATCACCACGGATCGCGTTCACGCGAACCGCAAGCTTCGGTGCTGAAATGGCTTTAAAGCCGTCAAGATAAGGCTGGCCTTTGTGGTGATAAGCCGGGTTTTTTACCCCTTCCACAAACGAACCTTTCTGTTCCTGAACGAACTTGAACGCGCCAGAACCATTGATGTTCTTGGCGTGCCAGGTGAGGCCATGGGCATCCAGATCAGCCTTCGAGTAGATGAAGTTGAACGGTGTTGCCAAAGCCGGAATGAAGCTGCCTGTCGGGAACTTCAGCTTAAAAACAACAGTGGTTGCATCCGGAGCGGTAACGGATTCAACAGCTTTAAAGAACGCCTTCCGCGCGCTGGGAATACCCTTCGGCGGGAAAATGATCTTGTCATAGGTTGCCTTAATGTCCGCAGATGTCAGCGCTACTCCGTTGTGGAATTTAGCATCTGAGCGAATCTTAAAGGTAAACTTGGTGCCACCTTCAGTTGGCTTCGGAACACTGCCTACGCACAGATCACAAACAAAATCCGTCGGTGATGACGGGTTGCTCGGATTGATGCGGATCAGCAGGCTATAAAACGGCCGGATCGGGTGGATCATGCCGAACGTGGTTTCTTTATGTCCGTCGTATGAAGGGATTTTCGACCCAACGACGAAGTTCAGAATACCACCGGATTTAGGCGTTGCCGCTTTCGCAGCACCCGACGCACCGAGGGCAAGACCAGCCCCGACTGCGAGCGAGACCGCCAGTTTCGAATAGGCGTTACTCATTTACTCTCTCCTTCCCAGTGAATTTAGGAACCTCCCGAGTTCCTTGTTTTATGCGCCGCCCTGGGTATGAGCGATCACACTTCTGTACAGGCCACCCAATGGCCCGGTTTAACCTCTCTGAATTCTGGCACACTCTGCTTACAACTCTCAACGGCCTTTTCGCAGCGTGGATGAAATACGCATCCGCTTGGCGGATTCATAGGGCTTGGAATTTCCCCTTTAACAATCTTATGCGCCCGCGCATTTTCAAGATCCGGGTCCGGAATCGGAACGGCCTCAAGCAAGGCGGTAGTATACGGGTGCATCGGATTGTCATAAAGTTCATCACAATCAGCCAGTTCGACCATATTACCAAGATACATCACCGCGACCCGGTGACAGATATGGCGAATAACGCTCAGATCATGTGAGATGAACAGATACGTTAGGCCAAATTCCTCGCGCAAATCTTCAAGCAGGTTGATGACCTGCGCCTGAATAGACACATCGAGCGCAGAAACCGCTTCATCACAAATGATAAACTCAGGATTCATCGCAAGGGCGCGGGCAATACCGACACGCTGGCGCTGACCACCTGACATTTCATGTGGGTAGCGCTCTGCAAAGTTGGTCTTGAGACCACACTTTGTCAGAAGCTCGAGCACACGTTTGCGGCGTTCGCCTTCATCGGTGATGATGCCATGTACCTTCATAGGCTCGGCAATGATTTCAGCAATCGTCATGCGTGGATTTAGAGAGCTGAATGGATCCTGGAAGATGATTTGAATTTTCTTACGAAATTCAATCATCGCCTTTGAATCAAGCTTCGTCAGGTCTGTTCCTTCGTAAAGAATCTCACCGTCCGTCGCATTTTCAAGCTGAAGAATACAGCGCCCAGTCGTCGTTTTGCCGCATCCAGACTCACCTACAAGGCCAAGCGTTTCGCCTTTCTTGATTTGGAAACTGACACCGTTAACCGCTTTCACAGTTGCGACAACAGTTTGCACAAAAACGCCTTCCGTTACCGGAAAGAACATCTTCAAATCTTTGACATCGACCAGTATTTCTTCAGTTGGCTGTCCGCGAAACTGTGCGTCATCCCGATTTGCGGCATCGAGGGCAGTACTCATGATGCCTTCTCCTCAAGATTATCTTTTTCCCAACAGGATACTGATTGTGTGTCTGTCACACTCTCCAGTGGCGGGTATTCTGTGGCACATTTTTCAGTAGCAAACCGGCATCGCGGACGGAAAGCACAACCACCATCCAATTGCGAAAGATCAGGCGGCTGACCTTCAACAGGATCAAGTTTTGCCTGACGGGCCTGATCCATACGGGGCACTGACTTCAACAGAGCCAATGTGTAGGGATGTTTCGGGTTGTAGTAGATGTCCTGCGCAGTCCCGGATTCGATAATCCGCCCTGCATACATCACATTTACCCGATCCGAATAGCGTGCAACCACACCCAGATTATGCGTGATGATGATCATTGCCACACCGAGGCGCTTGGTCAGATCTTTCATCAATTCAAGAATCTGCGCCTGAATTGTTACATCCAGAGCTGTTGTAGGCTCATCAGCAATAATCAGTTTCGGCTCACACGATAGTGCCATGGCGATCACGACGCGTTGACGCATACCGCCAGAAAGATGGTGGGGGTATTGTTCAAGCCGACGTTCGGGCTCTGAAATACCGACCATTCCAAGCAGCTCAATGGCACGTTCCAGAGCTTTCGCTTCGGAAATATCCGTATGCGCCATCAACGTTTCCGTCAACTGCAGGCCGATGGTCAGAACCGGGTTCAGGGACGTCATCGGCTCCTGAAAGATCATGCCGATTTCCTTACCACGCAAGCCGCGGATACCCTGCTCGTCCAGTTCTAGTAAGTTTTTGCCATCGAAACGAATAGCGCCGCCAACAATTTTCCCTGGCGGCCATGGTATAAGCCGCAAAATGGACATTGCTGTTACAGATTTGCCACAACCCGACTCACCAACAACCGCAACAGTCTCGCCTTCGTCTACGGTGTATGACACACCATCAACGGCTTTAACGACACCTGCCGAGGTAAAAAAGTGGGTCTGAAGGTTGTCGATCTCCAGAAGTGTAGCCAAGAATACTCCCCCCTGTTACGGGACATATATTATGATTAGCCATGACGGTAGAGTTCCGAATTGGTCCTGTCAATTAGGAACAGTGATAAGAGTTGTGCACAAAATTCATCAATTCTGAAAAAACATAGCCGCGTTTTCGGAATATGCCTTAAAACCCGCAGACACTAAGGGTTTCCGCTCCAATTCCTGAAGGTTTGTTAAGTTAAAAAATTTCGCGTTTAGGTCGCAGAATTATATTTTATTCCAAATCCTCGCCTCCCTATCCGGGATTCCCCTTTTTTCAATTTTTTGCCATTGACGAAGCCCCGTTGAAAGCCTCTGAATACGGGCTGAAAATACTCATCTACGGGGATTGCTACAAAGCGGGGAAGGAAAATACATGACGAGCAAACAATTTGAAGACGGCTTGAAATGCCGCAAAGAAGTCTTGGGCGAAGCCCATGTCGAGGCCGCCCTCGCAAAGGCAGATGACCTAACAAGAGACTTTCAGGTCATGATCACGGAATACTGCTGGGGCGGATCCTGGGGCCGTGGTGTTCTGACCAAGCAACAACGAAGCATATTAAACCTCGGCATGCTGGCGGCACTGAACCGACCTCACGAATTCAAGCTTCACTTCAGAGGTGCCCTAACAAATGGTCTCTCCCCCAAAGAATTGCGTGAGATCCTAATTCAAATTGCCATTTACTGCGGTGCCCCGGCAGGCATTGAATCCTTTAGACTGGCTCGTGAAGTCTTTGAAGCCGAAGGCATTGATGTCGCTAATATGGATAGTGGAGAAGAATAATGCCTGATAGATACGGTTTCATCGGTCTCGGACAAATGGGCGGCCCTATGGCCGCAAACATCGCCGCTGGTGGCGCCTCACTTTCGGTTTATGATAAAGCCGGATCAGCGGACATGGCTCCCGAAGGCGCCACAGTATGTAATTCATTACAGGAAGTTCTCGCAAGTGCCGAAACGGTCTTCCTGTCCCTGCCCGATGGCCCCATCTCTCTTGCCGTCGCCCGCGAGATTACTGACGCTTCTGATCGAATGACGACACTGGTGGTCGATCTTTCAACCATTGGCCCGGCGGCGGCCCGCGAAGCGCACAGCATTCTTGCGCCTGGGGGGGTCGACTATGTAGACGCTCCCGTCAGCGGTGGTGCTGCGGGCGCTAAGGCCGGGACCATCACCATCATGTGGGCAGGATCAGGTGAGCAGATGGCCCATCACTCCGAGGTTCTCAAATCGTTTTCGAAGAACCAGTTCCATGTAGGCGATCTGGCAGGCCAAGGGCAGGCACTGAAAATCCTCAATAACTTCCTCTCCGGAACGGCTATGGCTGCGACTTCGGAAGCCATGCTCTATGGATTGTCGCAAGGTCTGGACATGAAGGTAATGCTTGATGTCGTCAACGCATCCACTGGGCAAAACACCGCGACAAGCGACAAATTCCCGAAACGTATCCTCACAGAATCCTTCGACGCCGGCTTCAAAACGGCACTGCTTGCAAAAGATGTCCGATTGTATCTGGAAAATGCGAAAGCTGCTGGCACGCCTGACCAGGTCGGCTCGCTGATTTCTGAGATCTGGAATGGTTGCGACGGTTCGTTACCCAATTCCGATTTTACACGCGTTTTCCAGTTTATCCGCGATAACGAGAGCTAAGGTCTCATTTTTTAATGTTACCGCAGTCACTGTAAAGCGGACCTGACCAACCTATACCCACCTGCATAACTTGGGATGTTTTTGGGAAGCACAGGAAGGGAAAGCACATGCAAACGGTTCGCACAATCGCCAACACAGTTTCAAGCGAGAAGTTTCTGAAATTGCTCGCTCACGACATTGTTCGGATGGCGGTTGAGTCAGAGGGGCTTGAAAACTGGCTGAAGAAGCATTCAGGTACGTTAACCGCACCTGGCCGAGCGACACGCAAGTATGCCCAAAGCTTGTTTCGTGAAGACGCCGATGCAGCTCTGCTCAATACACATATGAGCCTCCACATCGATCACTTCAGCAAAACCACCTGCCACCTGTTTCATTCGTTTCGATAACGCAAACCATATCAGGCTTCAATGCCCTCGTCCGCTGAATAACCTTCACTTCGCATCTTCAGCTCAAAATTTCAACTTCATTACACAACTCTTTAATCCTTCAGGTCTCTGTCAGGTTTGTGGATTACGTTTTGTTACGTAGAGGTTTGTGTGAAATCCAGACAGTTGTTATTCACTAACTTTTGATTGGGTTTTTTCTTTACGTATCATGTGTTTACGAGACATGATAGTGAAGCAGTGGATATGATAATGGCTGGAATGAGTAAAAATGACACCTAACCTGCAGAAACTTAAAAAAACGGAGATCATCCGAGGGGTTTACTGGGTTGAGGTGCCGGAAGCGGAAATTTACATCCTTTGCGGCTGCCCGGAAGATTCAGTCAAACATCTGATGCAGCGTGGTTTGATCCACAACACTGAAAAAGACGGTGTTGAGTTTGAGTCAGGTCCCAACGCGATCCTGCTTTCGGACCTGGCACTTCAAAACGGTACTTTCTGCAATCTGGCCGAATTCCCAGTTCTGCAAATGCTGTACCGCCAGGGGATGCTTATTCCCAATCATCCAAATAACACTGGCAAGAAGCCATTACTGCTTGGGTCACAAGAGCAGATCGATGCCCAGATGAGTTATATTTACCGGGGTAACTACGGCCTTATTTCTAAAAAGGAAATTATGGCCGCCGGAGAATCTGCCGAAAATGCTGATGAAATCATGCGAATGAAGCTGAAATTCGCATTCGGCAAAATCCTCGAATCGACTGACCTCCTGAATTCCCGCACGGTTACAAATGAGCCCGTAGAAATACGCAATGGCGTTTTTGTAAAACGCATTGGGGTCAATCAATTTGAAATCACCTATCAGGACGAAATGGTTTCCGTAGACCTCAATCTTACCCATGGTCATGGCTACCGCTCCCCATACCCGCTTGGCTTCCAGAACGTTTCCAGAGAATATTTCGCTGTTGTTCATTCAGGTCAGGGGGATGGTTGGGACATTAACCGCCCCTGCATGTCGAGCATTCTGGTTTATCAGGGGAAAATCTACCTGATCGATGCAGGCCCCAATATCGCTTATAGCCTGATGGCGTTGGGAATCGGCGTCAATGAAATCGAAGGCATTTTCCATACTCATGGCCATGATGATCACTTCTCTGGCTTGACCACCTTGATCCGCACTGATCATCGTATCAAATACTATGCAACGCCGCTGGTCCGGGCGTCCGTATTTAAGAAACTCGCGGCCCTTCTTCAAATCAGCGAAGAAATTGTCAGTAATTATTTCGACATCCATGATCTCGAATTTGACAAATGGAATGATATCGAGGGGCTGGAAGTCTTACCCGTACTGTCCCCCCATCCGGTTGAGACAAGCATCATGTCTTTCCGCACCTTCTGGGATGGTGAATACATTACCTACGCCCATTTGGCGGACATCGCATCCCTTGAAATTCTTAAAAGCATGGTCGCGCATTCTGATGATGACATCGGCATTTCCCAGGAATGTTATGAAAAAGTTCGTACGGAATACCTGTCTCATGTGGAATTGAAAAAGATCGACATCGGCGGCGGCATGATCCATGGCGACGCTGAAGACTTCCAGCGCGATACATCAGATAAGATCATTCTGGCCCACCAGTCCCTGCCTCTGACCAGCCAGCAAAAGGAAATTGGCTCAAGCGCGCCGTTCGGCACAACCGATATTCTTATCCATGACAAGTCTGACAATCTCCGGCGCTTTGCTTTCGAGTTCCTGCGCGCTTATCTGCCTGCCATGGACCGCCATTTCCTTCGCTCCCTTTTGAATTGCCCGATTGTTGAGTTTATGCCGGGCACGATCATCCTCAAAAAAGGTCACGTAAATGAGGATATCTATCTGGTTCTGACCGGCAATGTTGAGAAGATCAATTCCGAAGAAGGCCTCTATAACATGGTTTCCGCAGGCGGGTTGATTGGCGAATACTCAGGCATGCATGCATTCCGCTCAAAAGCGACCTGCCGGACAGTCAGCTTTGTGCAGGTACTTCGTCTGCCCGCAGCGCTTTATGTAGAGTATGTGAAAAAGAGCAAACTCTATTCGCGGATCGAGACGCTCAATGACAGCCGTGAATTTCTTGACCAAACTTGGTTGTTTGGCGAAACCATTTCTCCGTCCATCCAAAATCGCATCGCCTCGGCCATGGACATATGCGAATTCAAAAACGGAAACACACTTATCGACAATCTGACTGATGGCTCGATATACGTCGTCAATACTGGGAAGGTCGAACGCCTTGTCGATGGCGAAGTCGCCGAAACCATGAAAACGGGTGATTTCTTTGGTGAAGAACAGATCCTGTATGGTCAAGATGCGGCGTGTGAATACCGGGCATCTGGCAACGCTAGCGCTTTTCAGATTCCGGGCGATGTTCTGGCTGATATCCCCATTGTTCAATGGAAATTCCTGGAAACCGCAAAAAGCAGGCATTTCCAGACCCGTTAAATTTCCAGCCCTGTTTATAAACGCTGCTTAATACCCTTCATCCAGTAACGGGAAAGCGCTCAATGCCCCTGCCTCGCGAATCGGGTCGCAGGCGTGCAGGTAATTGCCCTTGAGCAGTTCATCATAATTGCGAACGCCCAGCAGACGGAGCGTGGTGATGATTTCAAGTTCCAGAATTTCAAGCATACGCACCATGCCTTCGACCCCGGCCGCCGCGCCGGCCAACGCCTGAAGGCGTCCGATCCCAACAGCGTTAACACCCATCGCCATGGCCTTGACCACATCATTGCCCCGCATCACGCCGCCGTCGAATATAATCTCGGCTTTACCAGATACGGCGGAAACGATCTCCGGCAAGACTTCAAGCCCACCCCGCCCATGATCCAGTTGCCGACCACCATGGTTGGAGACATAGACAACGTTGATCCCGTGCTCAACCGCCATCGCCGCATCTTCCGCCGTCGCAATCCCTTTCAGGATCAAGGGGATATCAAACTCATCACGAATGCGTTTGATATCATCCCATGAAAATCTGTACTGAAAGTTTTCGCCTTTGGCTTTCTGGCGCGATGTCGTTTTATGACGCTTCGCCAAATCACGTTCGCGCCGCCCGTAAGCGTCGAGATCAACTGTGAAACAAAACCCGACGTAGCCAACATCGATGGCACGGCGAATATGGTCATCAACCCACGCCCTATCGCCACGCACATAAAGCTGGAAAATCTTCTGATAATCAGGTGCCGCGGCAGCGACCTCTTCCAATCCTGGATGGCAGGTTGAGCTTAACATATGCATATTGCCGAACCGCTCCGCCGCCAGTGTCGGCCCGGCCCCGCCGCCGGGGATGAAGTCCTGCAGCGACCCGATCGGCGCCAGTAACACAGGTATCCGCATCGGGCATCCGAGCAGGGTCCCACTGGCGTCAATATCATCAACATCACAAAGCACGCGTGGTCGAAACGCCACCGAGTCAAGGGCCTGACGGTTACGTTTAAACGTGGTTTCCGTCTCCGCCCCGCCCATGATGTAATCCCAGCTCTCAACGGACAGCTTTTCTTTGGCGGCTTTCGCGAACTCGTGAAGGACCAGATATTCGGCGTCGTAGGCGTCTTTTGAAGGCTCATTCATGGTCGGGTTTATCCAGTATGATGACGCAATCCTGATCGGCATAAATATAATCGCCGGGTGAAATCTGAACACCGCCAAAGGTCAGCGCTTCACCAACCCGTCCTTCGGCTTCATTTGATGGTGGCATGGCTGTGGTGCCCAGGGCCTTAACGCCGAAATCAAGATCGACAAATTCATGGCTGTCTCTGATCACGCCATTAAAGACCAAACCTTCCCAGCCGTTTGCATGGGCTTCGGCGGCGATATTCCCGCCGCAGAGGGCCCGCCGGAAAGAGCCCCGACCGTCAATAATCAGAACCTTGCCAGCTCCACCTTCCTCAAGAACCTTGCGTAGACCCTTGTTGGTCTCATATCCGCTAAAGGTCACAGCCGTTCCGTGAAAATGCGCGCGCCCGGCGTAATCATTGAATTGATGTTCACAAATCCGTGCATCCTGGCGGTGGTTATCACATATGTCAGCCGTTCTGATTATGCTTGCGTCCCGAGCCACGTCATTCTCCCTTTCGAAATTTCGACCCGAACTTTACGGGCTCTTCTGAATAAGCGCAATTGAGATAGCCGCGCTTTCGTCGTAATAAGTGAATTGCCATATCTTCATCATTCCAAAGGACATCCGATGAGCCGCTTTGCAATTGTCGTTACCGTCAAACTGAAACCAGGCAGCGCCGGCGCCTTCAAACCGATCATTCTGGAAAACGCCACAGCCGCCGTGCGTGACGAAGCCGACTGCCATCTGTTCCATGTGCTCCAGTCCAACGACAATCCGGATATTTTCACATTCTATGAAGTCTATACGGAAGAAGCGTCCCTCGATATCCACCGCGAACAACCCCATTACAAGAAATTCGCTGCCGCTGCCGCTGACCTGATTGAAAGCCGGGAAATTCAGAAAGTCACGGTCCATAACCCAACGAACATTGCCTGAATATTCCCCAGTCGCCTGGATTAAAACAGCCCCCGGCGCCAGTACAGTTCGGCGGCTGATTTCTCCAATTTCCCAACTTATCCCTACAAAACACAACATTTCCCAACATTTTGACGACCCGGGCGTTGCGATTTTAAGAAAAACCCCGGACTTCCGCCATTTTCCCGAAAACTCATTTTCCATAACGCTGAAAAAACACAACATTCCCCCAACATTTCCCAACAGGGCCGCTGGAATGTAGGGGTAAATGTTGTGATTTTTGTGGGTATCGAGGTTCACGATCACCGTTCTCCATTCAGATAGCTCATGCTAGGGCAACCATGGGATACAGGGCGTTCCGTGGCTGTTATGCGAACGAGTGATTATGCATAAAATCACGTAAAAGTCAATTAGATAGGTATTTTGTCTTAATTGTGGCGAAATTCGGTTCCCTGGATGGAGGAACGCTAAATGCTTAGATATTTGACGCGTTCGAACACCGTTGTCGACTTCAGAAGTTAACAGGAAAAGGCGCAAATGTTTATAGAACTATGTCCGGTTACCATCCGAAACCGGACGCATTTCAATTGGGTTCAAAAGGTCTCTTTATAGCCACATTCGGACATCAACTTCGCGGGAGCAGACGTTACCAGACCGGTATTTTCAAGGATCTCGGCGTCATCGCCGGACTCGACCCGACCCGGCATTTTTCCGCATTGAACTTTTTCACCCAGGA